>Ga0182027_10000028_pt1 | contig 212352 bp, 181 predicted proteins | sample 712E1DmetaG_FD_121300 | JGI IMG/M metagenome (GOLD analysis project Ga0182027, IMG submission 121300) | Permafrost microbial communities from Stordalen Mire, Sweden - 712E1D metaG (Illumina Assembly) | ecosystem: Environmental > Terrestrial > Soil > Wetlands > Permafrost | place: Sweden...
CGGACTCTTGTCGAAAGGATTTGAGAATACAGTGGTAACGAGTGAAGCGTCGCATTCCGGCGCGAAATCCCTCAAATTCACCATGCCGGCGGGACGTGAATCAGGCGATGGTTTCGTCGGAACCAAGCGCCTTCCTTTGAATAGCGTCGGTGCTCCAACGACAATCAATCCGGGCGACATTCTTCGATTGAGCGTGTGGATCAAAGCGAGCGGATTGCTTCCTGACTCCGCCGCGAAGTACCCTGGAACATGGTCGGTCGGATTCACTCCGTTGTGGTTTGCGAAGTACGGCAACAATGACGGGTATAACAATGTCGGACCCGGGAATGACTACACGTTCACATTCCCGCACGTCGCAGCGTTTGATTGGACCCAATATACGCTTGACATTGAGGTACCAGCCGGTGTCGGAGTTGCGGCATTGGAAACGCGGTTGCATATTTATTCGACATTTGTCGGGACGGTTTATTTCGACGACCTGACTGTCCAAAAGGTCGGATCAACAACGGCAGTTCGGGGCGCGGGTACGGATGCTCCGAAGGTTTTCGAACTTGCGAACAATTATCCGAATCCATTCAATCCCACAACCAACATTCAATTTGCAGTTCCCCGCCAGGGAAATATATCCCTTGCCGTGTATAATGTGCTTGGACAACATGTGCGCACTCTCGCAAATGGTGTCTACAGCACAGGTCACTACATGGTCACATGGGACGGCAAAGATGAGGCCGGTCAGACTGTCGCTTCGGGTATCTATTTCGCCCGTCTCGAAACAGGGTCAATCGCCCTCGTTAAAAAGATGTTGATGATGAAGTAGTAAAGCTTTCTCAGCACAGGGTGCGGCAGTTGCCGCACCCTGTGTTGTATCTTTAGAACATGTGTACTCCCTTGGAGTGTCAGTGCACAACATTTCTCGCTTGTTCTTCATAACGTTTCTTGTATTATCGGCATCACTTGTTGATGTCCGGGCAGGCACCACAGGCAAAATTGCCGGGAAGGTCGTTGACGCGCAGACGAAAGAGCCACTGGTGGGAGTTAACGTCATGCTTGTCGGAAAACAACTTGGCGGCTCTACCGATGTTGAAGGCAACTATTTTATCATCAATATTTCCCCCGGAAAATATCAGCTCAGGGCGACGGCAATCGGCTACGCCTCATCTGCAGTCGACAATGTCGTCGTTTCAGCCGATCAGACGACGAAAGTAAATTTCGAAGTGTCTGAACAGACAATCGAAGTCGGAGGAGTTGTCATTATTGCGACACGTCCGATTGTCCAAAAAGATCTTACTTCAACGACCTCAACAGTCAGCAGCGATCAAATCTCGAAGCTACCGGTCGAAACTGTCTCATCCGTGGTCAATTTGCAGGCAGGAGTGGTTGATGGCCATTTCCGCGGCGGCCGTACAGGTGAAGTCAAATACCTTGTGGATGGTATTTCGGTGAACGATGTGTTTTCAGGGAGCCAATCTTTGGAGCCGGAAGTCAACAGCGTGCAGGAAATCCAAGTTCTCAGCGGTACCTTCAACGCCGAATATGGCGAGGCACTCTCCGGGGTCGTTAATCAGGTCACGAAGATTGCCAGCGACAAGTACACGGGGCAATTTTCGGTGTATACAGGCGACTATGTCACTTCGCGAACGTATCCCAGCAATGGTATCTTTTCGACGACAGGCCTTTACCGTAATATCGATCATATCTCTCCGAAGGACCTCCAGAATTACGACGGATCACTCAGTGGTCCGCTTCCTGGCACGGGATCGTTGATGAAGTTCTTTCTGTCAGGACGCTATTACTACGATGCCGGCTATTTGTATGGAAAGAGGATGTTTAATCCGTCCGACTCGAGCAATTTTTCAGCAAACGATCCTTCTCAGTGGCTGATTGGGGCGACCGGCGACGGCAAATATGTTCCGATGAACTCTCAGAAGCGGATTAGTCTCCAGGGCAAACTCTCAATCGATGTCGGTTCATCGAAAGGACTGATTCTCCAGGCACTGTATGAGGACCGTCAATATAGACAATATGATTTCATGTTTCAGCTTGACCCTGATGGAGACTATACATACTATGAAAAAAGTCTGCTCGGGATCGCCAGCTACAATTATGTCTTCAACCCATCTTCTTTCATCGATTTCAATGTGTCAATGTTCAATTCCGACTACAAGCAATATGTATACGAAAATCCACTTGACCCCAGATACGTTAATCCTGAACGATTTACGGAAGTCGGGGGAAACGCACTTTATACCGGAGGAACGCAGAACTGGCATTTCTCCCATCAAACGAAAACGTATGCCGTAAAGATAGACTTTACGTCGCAAATCACTAATGTACATCAGATCAAAACAGGCATCGAAGCTCAATACCACAATCTCCATTACGAAGATTTTCAAATTCACGTCGACGCAAGCAGCGGATTTAAGCCGGCATTACCAAACGTTGGAGACTTTGACTACAATGTCTACACAACCCATCCCTTGAGTCTGTACGTCCCATCCCTTTCCCAATTTGCGGCATATGTCCAAGACAAAATCGAACTGGACTATCTCATCGTCAACGTTGGCGTGAGGTTTGATTATTTTCAGCCCGACGGGCGGGTGCTCAATGATCCTGACAGCATAGCTGAACTCGATTCGTTTCAACCTCCGTTTCCCAGCGCATTCTCGCATCCTGCAAGTGCGAAGCACCAAATCAGTCCGCGGATTGGTATCTCGTATCCGATCACAGATCGGGGCGCAATACATTTTTCGTACGGACATTTTTTCCAGATTCCTCCGTTCGACTATTTGTACCGTAATCCGAATTTCCGTATTCCACTCACCGGCACGTATCCCGCGGCCATCGGTAACGTCATCGGGAATGCCGATCTTCAACCCCAACACACAACCATGTACGAAGTTGGGCTCCAGCAGGAACTCACTCCGTTCTTGGGTGTGACAGTGACAACGTACTACAAAGACATTCGGAATCTTCTTGGTATGCAGTTGCACATCAAGAATGATTTCAAGGTTTTTGGCCAGTACATCAATCGGGACTACGGGGCCGTCAAGGGATTCACAATCTCACTCGACAAACGCTTCGGCGACGGGTACGGCGCAACACTCGATTATACATATCAAACGGCATACGGCAACGCTTCTGACGCAAACGATGATTTTGTCAAGCAACAAGCGAGTCCGCCGATAGAGATCAACAAGGAGCTTGTACCACTTGACTGGGACCGGCGACATTCACTCAATCTTACGCTGACTGCAGGAATTCTTGACGATTTTATCGGCAGCTTCATCGTGCGAATGGGTTCCGGGTTGCCTTATACGCCGTCGCTTCAAAATCAGCGCACGGGACTTGAAAACAGCGACAATCGACCGATGTTTTTCAACGCTGATTTGTACCTGACAAAATATATAAAGCTGTATGATTTTCAATGCTCTTTGTTTCTGAAGATTTACAATGTTTTCGATACCGCGAACGAGAACGATGTCTTTACCGATACCGGACGTGCAGGATACACACTTGAACTCACGAGAGCTCAGCAAGCTCCGAGAGGGGTCAACACCCTGGCGGAGTACTTCAATCGCCCTGACTTCTACAGCGCGCCCCGGCAGGTTGAAGTCGGTGCTACTCTTTCTTTCTAGCGCGAATACGATATTACTATGATGCATTCCAACCTCCATAGAAAACGAAGTATTGCGATTCTGTTGGCCATCATTATCTGGTCGTCCATATCATTTGCCCAGCAAATCGTTGACAAGAATAAAGGCAATCATAACGAGACCAAACGAGGATTTATGGACGGCAACCTCGTTGGTACAGTGTATTACAACTTTGGCGAAATTGGCGATTGGCAAAATGATCCTACGCGGAGCGGTGTGTGGCCGAAGGGAACGAATCATACGTACATCGATGGCGTGGCAGTGATTGTGCAGGCAGAGACGAAGGACCCACCGGGAAATTTAATCCATCCTCTTGAAACGAATTATTATGAATATACGCGGTATAATGTCGGCACAGGTGTGACGTACGGCTGGTGGCCCCTTCCCGGTTACGCCAATCGTTTTCAGTCAAGCCCTGCGCAAAGTACTGATCCAAAAACGTGGCCTCCGACTTGGCCGGACAGGCCATCCAATTGGTACGGACGATGGAATGGATTCTTCGGCAACGGGGTTCAAAATGCTGACCTCGAGACCTACTTCGTGTTCGACGACAATGAAGACCGCGGGTACATTCTGCAGAATAATTTTCATCCGGACGCAGATGATTCTACGCGCGGAGGTCTGGGAATGCAAGTGCATGCCCGAGGATTCCAATGGTCACAAGTGCTGGCCGAAGATGTGATCTTCTGGCTCTACGAAATCACGAACATGGGGACCACAGACTACCCGAAAACTTTGTTCGCTCAGTACGTGGATTGGGGAATTGGCGGACACGATAATTCTTCGAACAATGCGGGAGACTACAACGAAGACCTGAACCTTTCCTATGCATGGTCAACCGTCGCCTACGGCAGTCCGGGCCAATGGAGTCCGGTTGGATTTGCGGGATACGCATTCCTGGAAAGCCCGGGCATTTCCGATGACCACATTGACAATGATCGCGATGGATTGACGGACGAGCGGCGCGACAACGTGGCAAAAGTGTTCATCACGGATCCGTTTCAGGATCCATTTCTCGTCGACGTTCAGCAGGACACGGCCCGCTTCTACAAATTCTATGGTTATCATTGGGGGGAGAGGGGGGGGCATTGGGATGCTGACGAAAACCAAAATTGGGTAACTTTCAAAGACCTCAATAACAACGGCAAATGGGATCCCGGCGAACCGATCAATGACGACGTCGGAACAGATGGACTGGGCCCATTGGACGAAGGATACCCGGGACCGGATCCCGACGGAACGGAAGGCAACGGCAAACCCGATCAGGGAGAGCCGCACTTCGGCATCCTCGACAAGGATGAATCGGATCAATTAGGATTGACAGGTTTTGTCATCTCTGCCGTCCATACATACGATCTCAACAACGACGAAAGAAACTGGAAAGCTCTCTCCGCGCTTCCCCAGCCTCACGGCCAATCATTGGTAGGAGTGAATCTGGCGAATCACTTTTCGAGCTACTTGTTCCATCTCTTCGGACGGAATACTTATGGCCTGCGCCAAGGGACCTTGGCGCAGACGGGTGAAACAGAACGATTCTCCATGGCACTCATTTTCGGGATGAACGCGGACGACTTGTTCATGCGCAAGAAAACCGTCCAGCAAATTTATAACGCCAACTATAATTTTGCCAAACCGCCCGACAAGGCAACTGTCAAAGCCATTCCGGGCAACCAGCGTGTCACGTTGTACTGGGATAATAGAGCGGAGCTTACCTTCGATGCGTTCTACCAGCGCTATAATTTTGAAGGATACCGCATCTACAGAAGCACCGAGCCAAATTTCCTCGAGAGCAAGATCATCACCGACGCATTCGGTCGTCCGACATATCGACAGCCGATCGCACAATTCGATCTTGTCGATGGTATCGTGGGACTCCATCCGATCGGAGTGAACGGTGCGTACTTCTACCTTGGCGATGATTCAGGACTTCAACACTCGTTTGTCGACACGACAGTCCAAAACGGGCAAACGTATTACTATGCCGTGGTAGCGTACGATCAGGGGCTTACAAAAACGACGGTGACAGGAGAATTCGTCGGCATCCCGCCCTCGGAGACGACGAGCATTATCAAATTCGATGCCAATGGACGTCCCCAAACCGACATCAATACTGCCGTCGTAATACCGCGAGCCCCGACGGCCGGCTATGTCAGCCCGGCAATCGGGAAAATGACGGCAACAGGTCCCGGGACAGGATCTTTGCAGCTTACGATATTGGATCCTGATTCAATCAAAGACAATCACGTTTTCCGGGTGGAGTTTCTTGACTCAACGGCGTTTCATGATAATGCCAATCCGTGGTATCGACTTGTGGACAAAACGAGCAATGACACTATTGTGAATCTCACCCGCCTCCAAACGACACAAGTACAAACGCCGGTGGCTCGCGGCTTTGTTGCAAACATCAATAACGATCCTTTGGTCGCGGTCAATACGGCACAGACGGGATGGAAAACCGGCAGGAGTAACTATGTGGCTCAGGTCGGTTTCGATTCACGGTTTGCTCCCGCCTATCAGCCTCGACGGATCAATTATCCAGCGGATTTTGAGATCCGGTTCACGGCCCCGGCACAGGGAGATACCTCGTTCCCAAAGGATCCCTTTAGCATCGGGCAGCCTTCGAATATCGTCATGAAAAATGTCACTGAAAACGTTGACCACGTGCAGTTTATCTTTCGGGACGAGAATACGGACTCACTCTTTAATGCGGGAGACGCAATTTTCATTGTGTATGGAGACTCTGCCGGCCAGCCGGCAACAGAATCTTTTTCGGCTCGCAAGAGCTGGTCGTTGACTTTTCTGAAGGATACGCTAATACCGCCGGCGCAACAACGAGCTCCTCAACCCGGTGATGTGTTCCGAATAGTAACGCATAAACCATTCCGAACGGGTGAATATTTTGACTTCACCACACAGGCTCCCGCTTTTAATCAGTTGCAGGCGAAATCAGATTTGTCCAAAATCGCCGTCGTCCCCAATCCCTATGTGGGAGCGGCATCTTGGGAGCCCGCCACGACAACCGTTGGAAGGGGACCCCGGCTTCTCTATTTCATTCATTTGCCGCGCCAGTGTACCATCCGCATTTACACGATGAGCGGTCACCTCGTTCAGGAATTGCAGCACAATAGCACCATCGACGATGGCCAGGAGCCGTGGAATCTTGTCTCGCGTGATGGGATGAATATAGCCTATGGCGTGTACGTGTACCATGTTGATGCTCCCGGTATTGGATCCCATATTGACAAATTCGCAGTCATCAAATAACGCACCTGCGGACCGTTGCATGACGTACTCAAGATGATGAATATGAAACAATACTCTGCAGTCATTGCTGCGACAATTTTCATGATGCACGTTGGATTTGCACAACAAGGCGTCGGTGTGTCCAAATCAGGAACAACGGCTGCCACTTTTCTTGAAATAAGCGTTGGTGCTTCGGCCGTCGGGATGGGAAGTGCGTTTGTCAGTATTGCGGACGACGCAACGGCTCTTCGTTGGAATCCCGCCGGCGTGGCGGGTCTTCAGCAAGCAAGCGCTGTTGCTGCCCACACAGACTGGATAGCGGATACGAAATTCGACTTCGCGGCCGTTGTCGTTCCTCTGTCTGGATTTGGGACCCTTGGTCTCAGCGTGACGTCGCTTACAATGGGAGATATGAAAGTACGCACCGTCGATGCGCCGGAGGGGACAGGCGAGTATTTCAGTGCCGGCGATCTTGCAGGATCCCTCAGCTACTCACGCCGGCTCACGGAGCGATTTTCCATTGGAATATCCGCGAAATATATTCAGCAGACCATCTGGCATGAAAGTGCAAGCGCTTTTGCCATCGACGTGGGCACCTTGTTCAAAACGGATTTATTTGGAGGCATGACAATTGGGGCGACCCTATCGAATTTCGGCACGAGCATGAAAATGAACGGCCGCGATGCACGGCAATTTATACGCCTCAATACCACTGAACTCGGTACAAACGATCAGATACCCACGGACGTCGAATTCAATTCCTGGGAACTTCCACTCCTCTTTCAATTTGGTGTTTCGACCCGTATCTTTGACAATGATACATACCGGTGGACGATTGCCGTCGATGCCCTCCATCCGAACGACAACTATGAAAGCGTGAACTGTGGAACAGAAATTTCATTCCTTGATTTTCTCTTCCTGCGGGCAGGATACCAATCGTTAGCGCTTGCTCAATCCGAGGGTGGAATGTCGTTTGGCGTAGGCGTGTCGACCAGCAATCTTATGGATAATATGCAGGTCGCTTTCGACTATGCGTACGAGAATATGGGGAGGCTTGAGGGCGTTCACGTCCTCACTCTCGGTCTGCGGTTTTGATATGACAAGATTGGCTGTAGTCAGTCCATCGTGGACATTGGCATTTCAGGCATTGTGTTTTTTTGTTGCGGTCCACGGAATACTTTTTGCGCAGCGTTCTTCAGATGTTCCTTCCTACGAGTCCGCTTTAGATCCCGCGCTCGAAAGATTGAAGGTTGCCTATATAGGCCCTTGGAGCATTTCCGGTATTGAGTTCAAGCTGAGTTATGAGTTCGGCCCCGCATTTGTCAAACGGGAAAAAGATTCAAAGCTCCGTTGTCTGAACTTCATGGTGTACGAGAAATTGCTGGCACTGGACGCTCAACGTCAGCAGCTTGATCAATGGCCCGACGTGAACCGCCAGGTATCGGAGATTGAGGCAGATCTGGCCACGGAAGAGCTGTACAAGGAGGACGTCCTCAAGCGCATTCATGTTACCGATCGTCAGATTGCATCGGGTGTTGAGTCGGAACGCGTGCACTTGACGGTCCGGTGGATATTCGCTTCCACCGCGGGCGAAATGGATGCACACATCAGAAAATTGAAATCGGGTGTGCCGTTTGATTCGCTCTACGCCGATCAGCTTCGAAGAGGTGAGCAGGATCAGGATCGTTCAATGAACACCACACGATTCAAAATGTTTATGCAGAATCCAATGCTCGCCGGTATTGCTGATACAATGACTGCGGGATCAGTTTCTCTGCCGGTTCATGGCCCGGATGGGTGGTATCTTCTCAAGATGGTCGATGTCGGAAAGAATGTGATTCTTACTCAATCCGAAAACATCAAACTCAGTGACGAAGTACGGCGAGCGCTCTTGCAGCACATTGGCGACTCGCTGTCCGACGCGTATGTCCGGAAAATTGTTGCGGCGCGTCGTCCGGTAATTCTGCGGGAACCGTTCAATGCGCTTGTGGCTCATCTCGGAAAAAAATATCTTGACGAGGCACGCTTTGATGAATGGAAGTTCCAGGAACGGAAAGGTGCCGGAAGACTTGCGGACGTAGCCGATCTCTCGTCCATCGCTTCTGATACGTTGGTAACGATGAACAAAGGGTGTTTCTGCGTCAACGATTTTCTCGAATGGTTTCGCATGCGCGAGCCGTACGCCAAGCTGGTGCTCACGTCGGAGGTTTCGTTCTTTCATTCAGCGGAAGAATTGGTTTGGAGAATGGTACGCGATCGCTTGTTGACACAACGGGCGTTCGTCCGCGGTTTCCAAAACAGGCTCCCTGTGAAACGGCAGGTCGAATGGTGGAAAGAAAAAATGCTTTACACGGCCAACAAGCAGCGCATTGGCGATGCAGTCATAGATTCTCTTCCGATAGTCCGCAAATACTATGAAGAAAATCAACATCATTTTGCAGATGAAAAGGGAAACGTCAAACCATTTGACGCCGTGAAAGAAGATGTATGGCGAGAATACTACGAACAGGAGTTCACCCGCAAGATGCTTCACGAGATACTGCGCTTGAAACAAAAGTACGGCGTCAAGATTGATGAGGCGGCACTGCGCAGAATTCCTGTTGACAATGAAAATGATCCAAAAACCATAGATGTATATCCTGTGAAAAAAGGAGGAATCTATCCTCACACGGCATTTCCATCCATTGATTATGACTGGCAATCGTGGAATTGATCACAGCTCGCGGACCACAAGGAGACCGGCATGAACCTCCAGATCACTTATCGGCAGGTTCTGATGTGCTCGCTGTTCATGCTCATTACACTGTGCGGCTGTGGAGAGCAGAAGACGCGGCAGAGTTCGGCAGAAGGAACGATGGTCGAGTTGACGTATTGGCCTGCTCCAAATCCGCAGGAAGTACAGCTTGCTGATTCCATCGTAAAAGAATGGAATCGCCTGCATCCCGCTATCCACGTCAAGATGCAGCCCATTCCCGTAAGTCAATCTACCGAAGAGGTCTTGCTTGCCGCGATCGCGGGAAAAACAACTCCCGACGTCTGTTCCAATATTTGGCCGGGAGCATTGGCCGAGTTTACGCGATTGGGCGGATTGGTTCCGCTCGATCAATTTTCGGACTTCGATTCAGCAATAACAAGCAGAACCCCCAAGGAAGTAATTTCATCATTACGGGATCCAACCGGTCATTTCTTTCAAATGCCGTGGAAGACAAATCCGGTGATGATGTTCTACAATAAACGGTTGTTTGAGGTGAGCGGTGTTGCAGATGTCCCGCACACTTACTCGGAGTACTTTGCGGCAGCCAAAAAAGTTACACGTGATCTCAATGGCGACGGACAGACGGATGTCTGGATGGGGGAGCGGGATATTCGCCCGATCTGGTGGCAACGATGGTTTGATTATTATTCATTCTATATCGCCGCATCGAAAGGCCGTACATTGTTTGTGAACGGCGAACCCAATTTGGATCAGAAAGCGTCCGCCCGCGTTCTGCAATTTTTCCAAACATGCTATTCGGAGAATTACTTTCCGCATACGTTCTTCCAGGGAGGCGATCCGTTTTTGCTTGAGCGGAAGGCAACCAATTTCGCCGGCCCGTGGCAAATTGCGACATTGCAAACATTGGCTCCCGGGCTTCGTTTCGGTGTGGCACCGATTCCCGTGCCGGACGATCACGATGGCCCTGTGCATACGTACGGTGACTACAAGAATATTGCGATTTTCAGTACAACAAAGCACCCAAGAGAAGCCTGGGAGTTTGTGAAATTCATCGTAAAGGCACGCCACGACTTGATGATGCTGCAGATTGCCAATCAAATACCAATGCGATCGGATCTGTTGACAAATCCATTGTTTGCGGAGTACTTCAAGAAAAATCCATTAATGATCGATTTTGCGCAGGCGGCACTGTATACGAGAAGCGTGGATGCGGCGCCGGATCTCAAGGAAATTTTCGACGCTATCTCGCAGGAATATGAAGCATGCGCTGTGTATGGCAAAAAATCGCCGATGGACGCGACACAGTCTGCATTGAAACGGATGAAAGTGATCGTGGATTGGAACAAATGAAAATTCCCGGAAGAAAATATGAGCGTCAAGCGTACACGCTCGTGCTGCCTTACGTAATCTATTTTCTGGCCTTCGTGGCCTATCCTCTGATTTTTTCTTTCGTGCTCGTGTTTCACCGGTGGGATATCGTGACGCCCATGCAATGGATAGGGTTGAAGAACTTCGACCGGTTGCTCAATGATCCTCTCTTCTTCAAGTCGATCATAAACACGCTCACCTTTCTCTGTATCCACATTCCGCTTCAAATTGTGGTCGCTCTTGGCTTTTCGCTGATCTTGAATTCGAAAATTAAATTCCGAACGTTTTTCAGAACACTCTACTTTCTCCCGGTAGTCGTCTCGGGAGTTGTGGTAACAATCTTGTGGCAGCAGTTGTACTCTTACGATTCAGGGCTGCTGAACAGATTTCTGACTATATTCGGCATTCACAAAATTCCCTGGATTGTAAACGCCGACATCGCGATGCCGTCTGTTGCCATTATGGCGACGTGGAAGAATGTGGGCATCTACATCATCATGTTCTTGGTCGGGTTGCAAAATATTCCCAATGAACTGTACGAAAGCTCCGGTCTTGACGGAGCATCGAGAGCCCAGCAGTTCTGGAGGATTACGTTGCCGCTGCTCAATCCAACAATTGTTGTGGTTCTGGTGCTTTCGACCATCGGCGGTTTCTCGCTCTTCATTGAGCCATACGTTCTCACTGGCGGCGGGCCAATGCAAAGCACTCTGTCGGCAGTGTTGTATATTTACAATCAAGCCTTCTATTTCAATCACATGGGATATGCCGCAACACTGGGATTTGTTTTCGCCATCGTGATCTTCGCCGTTATCATGATTCAGAAAAAAACGGTGGAAATGGAGTCGACAACATGAGGCAGGCAGGCAAATATGTTTTGCTGGTCCTCGGGGCATTTATTTTTGCCTATCCATTTCTATGGATGTTTGCGGCGTCACTGAAACCTGAAATTGAGATAGGCGGATTTAGTCTCTGGTCACCGAACTTCAATTTCAAGAACTACGCACAGGTGTTTGCGCGAATTCCCATCGCCAGGGCATTCCTCAACAGCGTGCTGGTTTCCTGCAGCACAACATTGTCGGTGGTTGTTTTTGGTTCGATGATCGGATACGCGCTGGCACGGTTGAATTTCCGCGGCCGCAATGCGTTATACTATCTTATTCTGTTTACGATGATGATCCCGTTTCAAATTACGCTCATTCCCCAATATGTGCTCATGGTGAAGCTTGGCATTACGGATTCCTATCTGGCATTGATCGCTCCAACGATGATCAGTACGCTTGGCATAGTCATGTTTCGGCAATTCTTCATGAGCATCCCGCAGGCATTGATTGACGCCGCCCGTATCGACGGATGTTCCGATGTGAAAATTATTTTTAACGTTATTTTGCCCATTGCGCGTCCGGTGGTGATTACGGTGGCGATTCTTTCCTTTATGGCAAGCTGGAACGAAGTGTTGTGGCCCATCATCGTCGTCCGCGACCGATCGTTAATGACGCTGCCGCAGATTGTCACTTTGTTCACGATCGGCGGGCAGGCTGAAGCATTGCTCGGATTGCAGCTGGCGGCGGCGACACTGCTGGCACTGCCGATCATCATTGGATACTCATTCTTCCAGCGCTATTTTATCGAAAGCATGGTCTCGACGGGAATAAAGGGATGAGGATCGCTGATTACGCAAATTATCTGATTAACGCAGATTTCTATCTTCTGATCTTTTCATCTGCGAAATCCATTAATCAGAGTAATCTGCGATCCTTAGAGAAAGACCTTCGTATCATGAAGTGGCTTTTCACCATAGCCCTCAGTTTTCTTCTTCTTCTTCCTGATCTGACTGTTGCGCAGCAGCCGGATCCTTTGTCTTTCCCATTCGACAAAAAATACGGGCAAGTGGAAGTCGGCGGTCCGTACGTCGGCGTGGAGTTCCATAAGAGCCGTCCGCTTCCGTCCCGCATAAGCTTCTATTATCCGGTGGCAAACAGCATCGATCTCAGTAAGGACTATTGGAAAAGAGATGAATCGCGCCCGATGGCAATGGGCATTAAAATCGGCAATGGTCCAAAGAGGTGGATCGGCCGGGATGCGTGGAGTTATACACTCAGCCCGCATACGGTTTCATTCTTCAATGAAGACTCGGTTCTTTCCTATCGTCTTAAATATGAGTTTTGCCTGAGTGAACCGGCGATGGTTGTCGCATTCATGCTGAAGAATGAAACGAAGCGTGTGCAATCGGTGACGCTGTATTCGCATCTCCTTCTGGCATTGCGGACTTGCCAGACATATGCAAGAAAAGATTCAGCGCAGATGACTTATCAGCCTGAAAACCAAGCAATCATTGCCCGGTATGCTGATGCCGATACGAGATTGGCCTCCGTCTTTGTGATGAATGCCGGCTGTAAAGCAGCGGGCGTGTGTTATGATGCAAGTGATCTTTCCGTGACGGATGAGGGAGAGAGCCGTTGGCTCGACACAGCGCTTGCTTCTGGCAAACCGGATCCTTCGCACTCGCAGAGAGCTCGCGCCATTGCCGCTTACGAATACGTCGAGGAACTTGGAGCCGGCGAGACAATGACGGTCGTTCAGGTTATTGGAAGCTCAACTCCGGACGATGTGGGAAAAGACATCTCCATCCTGTCGAAGGACTGGAAACGTGAGATCGAATCCTTTGATGCACAGGTAAGAGGCAAATCATCAGGCGAGACGTCGTTTGTAACAGGAGATCGCCGGCTGGATCGATCCATGCAATGGGCAAAAGGCATACTCTCTGCCAATGCCCATTTTCTTGACGGGGAGGTTGTACCCATGCCCTGTCCTGCAGAGTACAATTTCTTCTTTACGCACGATCTGCTGATGACTAATCTTGGCGCCGTGAATTTTGATCTTGCGCGGGTGAAGAAGAATCTGCTCTATGTTGCGTCGCTTGCGAAAGACTCGATCATTCCTCATGCCTATTATTGGCGGGATGACGGATTTAAAACGGAATTCTGCACACCATCGAATTGGAATCACCTCTGGTTCATCGAGGTGTCGGCAAGTTATCTGCGCCATTCTCTCGACACAGCAACGATACACCGCCTCTATCCGCTTATCGTCAAAAGCCTCAGCGAAGTCCTCACGCAGCTGCGAAGCGATCATTTGATGCACGCGTTTCGTCCCGATTGGTGGGATCTTGGCTGGAAAGAAGGACCGCGTACGTATATCACTGTTTTAAGCATCCGTGCGATCGAGGATTATTTGTTTATCGCCTCCATGATCGATCGGGAAAATAGATCGCTGGTAAATCTGGAACAAATCTCCAAAGCCATGCGCTCCGCGCTTGTTCCGCGGTTGTGGGATGACTCTTTGAACTATCTGATCAACTACAATGGCGAAGAGAAAGATGCGCACAGATATATGGGGTCATTGCTTGCCCCGGCGTATCATTTGCTCGATAAGGAGAAATCGGAAAAGCTGATTGAATCCGCAAAAGCTGAGTTGCTTGCACCCGACCTGGGCATCCGATCTGTAATGCCCGCCAATTTTAATGTTGATTCGGTCATCAAGTATTTTAAGATCGCGGGCAATGAAGCCGGCGATGCTTACACCTACATCAACGGCGGCGTGTGGCCCCATAACAATGCTTGGTACGCGCTGGCATTGCAGTCCATCGACAAACCGGATGAAGCGCTGACGTTTGTCAAAAAATATATGACCATTGACGGCATCGCAGAGAGTCCAAACGGAATTCCGGCAATGTACGAGTACCGGTATTCGAATCCGCAATCCCCACGCTATGGCGAGATCGATAAGCCATCATTCCTTTGGGCAGGAGGTTTTTATCTTTACACAATGTACTCGCTTGCCGGGATGAGCGACAATGTATGGAATCTCTCCGTAACCGGAAATCACGCTGCCTTTGATTCAACAATTCATTTCAGCTACACGTTTGATACCATCAAGAATGTGGAGATTGCCGGAAAAGGAGAACGCCTGCAATCGCTTATGGCTGACGGAAAAAAAATTCCTTCGTTGGTGCTTCCTTTGGAGCAACGATCATGCCGTACTCTTTCGGTTAATTTTGGAAACAATGCGGAACCGTATGTCTCCGACGCAGAGGCTATCGTGCATTCGGTCCGCTACACCCCGGCAAAGAGATCTCTTGAATGCATTCTCTCATCATTTCAAGGACATGCAACGACGGTAAACATTTTGTCCAAGAATAAGCCACGGAAAATTCTTCTGGATGGAAAGTCCTGCAAGAGTTTTACCATTACACATAATCCTGGTGGGAGTATATACACGGCCGTTGCCTTTAGCGCGGGAAAAATATCTGACACGATTACGGTGATATGGTAGAACAATGAAAGCCGCATTGTTTGAAAAGCCGCATCATCTTTCCGTCGGGCAGCATCCTCTTCGAGCGTTGGCAGGTCGGGAAGTTCTCGTTCGCGTAAAAGTGTGCGGAGTCTGTGGCACTGACGTTCACATCGTCCGCGGAGAATCCCGCTCGGCTCCTCCGGTCATACTTGGTCACGAATACGCAGGTAGTGTTGAAGATGTCGGCTTCGGAGTAACAGCTTTCACTCCGGGGCAAATGGTGGCGATCGATCCAAATATCTCCTGTGGTGTCTGCTACTTTTGCCGGCGCGGAGAAATACACCTCTGCTCACATCTTCGGGCGCTGGGTGTGGACATCGATGGAGGGATGGCGGAATTCTGCATCGTGCCGGAACATCAATTATACCTGTTACCCGACGGTTTTCCTGCTATTGCAAGCGCATTCATTGAACCGGTGTCCTGTGCGTTGCATGGTATTGATCGTGCACAGATCAAGCTCGGTGATACTGTGGTGATCCTTGGCGCAGGGACAATTGGTTTGATGATGCTCCAATTGTGCCAGTCTGCGGGTGCCGCCGCAAGTATCGTTGTGGAACCGCTTGAGCAGAAGCGATCACTGGCGCAGAAACTCGGAGCGACACATGTTTTGAATCCGGGTGAAGTGAATGTTCAGAACGCCATCATGGATCTGACAGTCGTCGGAGCGGACATCGTTATCGATTGTGCGGGAAGAATCTCGACGGCGCAGGAATCTCTCCATCTCGCCCGGCGGGGAGGAACGGTCGAGTTTTTTGGTGTCTGTCCCATCGGCCAGGGATTTCCTATTGAACCAAACGTGGTCTATTTCAAAGAACTTACGATCATCGGTTCCTATATTAATCCGCTGACATTTGACCGTGCGATACGGGTGTTGGCGTCGGGAATTGTTCGAGTGGATGATTTTCCAATCAATCGGTTTTCGCTGGACGATGTTCATGAGGCGCTTCGGTACCAGGAGGAGGGCTTGACGATTAAGAGTATCATTGAACCACAGCAAACATGAATACAATTGAAATGAAAATAAGAAACAGATTTCGGTCGGCACTGATTGCACTCTTCATTTTGTGCGCAACATCCAGTGCGCAGCAGTCATTGGTGAACTTTGCCCATATAGAGCGCTTGACCGAGCGAATATATTTAAGCGGCGATTCTGTCAATATTGTTCATGTCTATGCGGATTTTCCATCCTATCAATGGACGGATGCCGGTGACGAGGGAATTGCTTGTGTGGACGATGCGGCGCGCGCGGCGGTCGTTTTTCTGCGCAGCTATGAACTTACGCATGATGCATCAAGTCTCGCGCAAGCGCGCTCCCTCTTGAAGTTTGTCATTGCAATGCAGGCGGATGATGGTGAGTTCTATAATTTCATTTTTGCGGATCACAGCATTAACCGTCAGGGCCAGACGAGCTTCAAGTCTTTTGGTTGGTGGGCGGCACGCGGGATCTGGAGCATGTCGCTCGGATATAGAATCTTCAAGGAAGTCGATCCCCAATTTGCCGATACCCTCAAGCACAGAATCGATCGGTCAATTCCGCACATTAAAATTCTCATGAAGAAATACGGCGAAGTGAAGACCACCGGGCAGTTGCGAATTCCTCAATGGCTCCTGTATGAGTCTGGTGCCGACGTCACGTCGGAATTGCTTCTGGGGTTGACGGAATATTATCGCGCCACCAACGAGGAGCACATTAGAGTGCTCATCGGGCAATTATCAGATGGATTAATGATGATGCAGGATGGAAACGCCGCCGCATTTCCCTACGGTCTCCATCGATCGTGGGAAACGATGTGGCATGCCTGGGGGAACAGCCAGTCCTTTGCACTCGCATACGCAGGCAAGGTACTTCGAGACACCGCTATGGTCGTCTCGGCAGAGAGAGAGGCGCGTGCGTTTTATAGCCGGCTGCTGATTGAAGGAATGGTCAAGGAATGGGACGTAGCGGTTCCTCAAAAGAAAATCGCATACGAGCAAATCGCGTACGGCATTCGTCCGCTGACGCTGGGCTTACTTCGATTGTATGACGCAACGGGCAAAGAGCTCTACCAGAAAATGGCAGGACTTGCCGCCTCATGGCTATTTGGCAACAATGTCTTGCACGAAGTGATGTATGATACTTCCACCGGACGCTGTTATGACGGCATCACGGATTCCACCCGCGTGAATCGGAATTCAGGCGCTGAATCGGCTATCGAAGCGCTCTACACATTGCTCGAAATCGAACAATATCCGCTCGCAAAGAAATATCTAAGGTACAAGAAAATCAATGGCTCGTCGAAGGAGCAATTGATTGAAGGAGTGTTTCGCAATGAGTCAGGCGATGTATTGACTCTTGCATTGGACTTGACGAACGGGAACCTGACGCTGCATGAAGGGAAAGGTATTCAATGAACTTCCGGAAGCACGCATCGGCGCATCGCAAAATTGGGGCTCTTCTTCTGGCCTTGATTGCAGCGGCGTGCGTATGCGCGGCGCAGCAGATTTCTATCCCGAGAATTGAACTGATGCCCAACAAGCCGTTTCCATACTTGATGAGGGACTGGAAGCGCGTTGCCGTTGGATACGATTCCCTTGTCTTCAATCCCAATTTGACCGGAACATACCTGCCCCTTGTCTCGGTGAGCCAGAATTTCAGTCTGTCGAGTTATGTCGGTCAGTTGCCCTCTGAAACAAAAGAGGCGATAAATTGTCTTCCTGCCGTCGTGAGCGCAAGTCTTGTCGGAGTCGACAAAACCAATCAATTCGGATTTGACTGGGTATCGAAATGCCAGAATTGGTTCAATCAGAATCCGCAGGAGAATGTGTACCTCAATAGTCCGGGCGGGAGCAGCGGAGACGATTGGTGGTATGACGTTATGCCAAACGTATTCTTCTACCAGCTGTACAGTCTGTATCCGGCGATTGGCGGCTTTCAAATGCAGTTTGTGTCGGTTGCCGATCGGTGGTTGGCTGCATTGAACGCAATGGGAGGGAGTACAAGACCGTGGAGTATTGCGAATGTTGATCACCGCGCCTGGTATCTTGCAACCATGACTCCCAATAACACAAGTGTTCATGAGCCCGAATCGGCTGGAACAATCGCATGGATCTTGTACAACGCATTTATTCAAACCGGCGATCCCAAATATAGAATCGGTGCCGAGCTTGCGATGGAATCTCTGCTCGTCTATCCTGTCATCGCCAATCCATCGTATGAACTTCAACTGCCGTATGGAGCCTACATCGCAGAACGTATGAACGCAGAGCTGGGCACAACGTTTGACATCGACAAAATTGTGAATTGGTGTTTTTCCGATGGCAGAGATAATTCAAGGCTCTGGGGTGTTACGACTGGCAACTGGGGAGGATATGATTGCTACGGGCTTATCGGGGAAACGAGTGAGGCAACAGAGACAGAGAACGGATATCCATTTGCCATGAACACGTTCGAACAGGTGGGCGCTCTCATCCCATTGGTCCGCTATGATGCCCGCTACGCCAGAATCATTGGCAAGTGGGTTCTGAACGCAGCGAACGCTTCACGTCTCTTTTATACGAAATTCTTGCCCGATCAGAATCAGGATGGAGCGGCCTGGTCACATCCATATGACCCCCAATCGTACATCGCGCACGAATCGATGCACCAGTACAATCCAGCCAACACAGCAGTCACTCCTTACGCAACGGGGGACGCCATCCGGAACGGTAACCCAACTAACTTTGCGTTGTACGGATCTTCGCACGCAGGGATATTGGGCGGCATTATCGATACCACCGATGTTCCGATGATCCTCCGACTGAACGTATTGAAGACTGATTATTTTCATACCACGGCCTATCCGACCTTTCTCTTGTTTAACCCGGATTCGATCCAGCATTCCGTGAGTTTTGATGTCGGATCGGAGCAGCATGACTTGTACGATGCCGTTTCACATTCTTTCATCGTACAGAGCGTGACAGGAGTGATTCCCTTGCCCATCGGCGCCAACAGCGCAGTACTTGCTGTCAATGCACCGGCTCAGGGAGCGATGACGTATGACCTGGAAAAAATGCTCATCGACGGCGTCGTTGTCGACTTCCATTCCGGCCGGGTTGTGGCCAATTATCCTCCGAGGATCAGGAGCCTCACGCCCGACAGCAGCACCATTCTCAGGAACCATTCAATCTCAATCTTTTGCACAGCCAATGACAGGGATAACGACACTCTTTCCTATTCATGGAATTCTTCCGGGGGATCCATTCTTGGAAGCGGCCCCATCATAACATGGAACGCTCCGGATACAGTCGGAATATATGTTGTAGAATGCGTCGTCGGCGATACACATGGGGCGTTGACGACTGCAACGGACACGATCACGGTGGTGCAATCAATCAATCATCCGCCTGTAATTCTAAAATTGAAAGCGTCACCAAGAAAGATCAATCTCGGCGCAACAAGTGCAATTAGTTGTTTCGCAATCGACCCGGATAGCAACGCATTGGCATATCAATGGACAGTCAGGTCAGCCGCGAGCGGTTTGCTGAGCGGCACGGGTTTCGATGTCTCCTGGCAAGCTCCACAAACCGCCGGCAACTATTACATCCGGTGCTCGGTAGACGACGGTCATGGAGGAATCACGAGCGACAGCATTGCGCTCGAAGTTCGTGATCTGTCGGCGTACGCAAAAGGCAATCTTCTCGCGTACTATCCATTCAACGGCAATGCCAACGACATTTCGGGAAACAATAGGAATGGGATTGTAAACAATGCACTCTTGACGGCAGACCGGAATGGAAATCCAAACAGCGCATATTTGTTTGATGGAAGCGCCAGCTCCATTCGCATTGCGAATGATAACGGATTGAATACACAAAAAGCATTCGCTGCCAATTTCTGGATAAAGATCGGTGCCTTCTATAGCCGCGAACAGTACCCGATTTCTCATGGCAACTATATGAACCGGTGGAAGGTATCTATTTCAAATAAGCACCTTCGCTGGACGGTGAAAACTGCATCCGGCATTAAGGATCTTGATTCTGAAACTGAATTGACAGTTGATTCCTTATATAATGTGTCCGTTATGTATGACGGTTCCGATATGGAAGTATTCCTTAATGGGGATCTCGATGCTTTTGCCCCGTGGAGCGGTGCGATCCAACAGACATCGATTGATATCATGATCGGCCAAGTTTTGCCGGGTGATAACAACTACGACTTCAACGGTGTTCTGGATGACATTCGATTTTTTGATTATGGATTATCCGTAGACGAAATCACGTCCTTTGCATCGCGAACGACAGCGGTGAACCGGCTTTCGCCGCCGACTATCCCTCGTACGATGAATCTGGAAGCGTACCCGAATCCTTTTAATCCGGGAACGACGATCCGATTCTCACTGCCGGTGTCCGGCCGTGTGAAGGCAACAATATTCAACGTCCTGGGGCAGGAGGTCTCGACGCTTGTCGATGAATTCCTGCCGGCGGGTTCATTCGAACGCCGGTGGAATGCAGATCACTGTTCCAGCGGCATGTATTATTGTGTCATGACATCAACGAATCAAACGCTTACAAAAAAGCTGCTCCTTCTGAGGTAGGAATAATGAAGCATATTGAACTAAACGGCCTTTGGAATGTTAAAGGAAATGATGCCTACCGGTTGCTCCCTCCGGATATGCGTCGCGTGACGGAGTGGATGCCGGCACAGGTTCCGGGAACGATTCATACCGATCTGCTGACTCAGAAACTCATCCCTGATCCATTCTACCGGATGAATGAGAATGACGTGCAATGGATTGAGAATCTTCAATGGGTGTATAGTAGACAATTTGAAGTAGACGCGGAACTATTGAGGAAACGACACATCGTTCTTGTTGCAGAAGGACTCGATACCTATGCGAGAATTCTTGTCAACGGAAAACAGGTAGCAGAAACAGCAGATATGTTTGTAGAACATCGCTTTGATGTAAAGCGATATGTGAAAGCGGGAACCAACGACATCGAGATTTGTTTTGATTCCCCGGTTGTTCGATCAAAACAATTGGAGAAAAAGCATGGTATTCTTCAGGTTGCACTAGAGCCCAGCCGCGTGTATGTGCGCAAAGCGCAGTACTCTTTCAGCTGGGATTGGGGACCGAAGCTCACGACATCAGGAATATGGAGACCGATCTACATTGAATTTTCCTCGGGACCGATCCTGCGGAATCCATTTGTTCGGACGGTGGCATTGAAAAAAAATGCCGCAACGATTGAAGTGTCTGCAGATATCGAGCATTTCCATTCTTCGGTAACTGTTACGGTCAATATTCAAGGAGATGGATATTCGAGGAAAATCGCAAAGCGCGTCAACAATGCTTCGGTTCGTTTTAAAGTCTCCATAGACAATCCGCATCTCTGGTGGCCAAACGGCTGTGGTGACCAACCGCTCTATGTGGCAACGTTAACCCTGCAGGCATCCGGAAGTGTAACGTCGGAAGCCTCGGCAACATTTGGCATCCGCACCATAGAACTTTTACAGGAAAAAGATGCAGAAGGAAAATCTTTCATCATTGTCGTGAATGGAAAAAAAATATTCTGCAAAGGAGCGGATTGGATTCCGAGCGACAGTTTTATTCCGAGGATACCCGATTCCACCTATGACCGATTACTCACAATGGCCCGTGAAGCGAACATGAACATGTTGCGAGTGTGGGGAGGCGGAATATATGAGCAGGATCACTTCTACAATCTCTGCGATAAGCTTGGTTTGCTGGTGTGGCAGGATTTCATGTTTGCCTGCGGCGAGTATCCCCAAACGCCGTGGTTCTTGAAACTGGTGAAGGATGAGGCGGTAAAAGTAGTCACGCGATTGCGCAATCACCCAAGCCTTGCCGTCTGGTGCGGCAACAATGAATGTGAATGGCTTTTCTGCATGGAGAATCCGGACAAAACGGCCGATAATATGGGGGGTGCCATAATCTTCCGTGAAGTTCTTCCCGCAATTGTGAAGAAACTTGATGGTTCGCGTCCATATTGGCGCAGTTCGCCGTTCGGCGCGGGATTCCCGAACGACGAATCGAATGGCAATCACCATCAATGGAGCGTATGGAGCGCCTGGAAGGACTATAAAGAATATGAAAACGACAACGCGCGGTTTGTGACCGAGTTTGGTTTTCAAGCACCTGCAAACGTCAGAACGTGGCAAGAGGCAACGCTACCGGACGATCGGCAGCCTCAGCATCCTGTTATCGAACATCATAATAAGCAGGTAGAAGGGCAGGAGCGTCTTTTCCGATTTCAGGCAGCTCATTACACACTTCCCGCAAGCTTCGAGGAATTTGTGTATCAAGGCCAACTTGTCCAAGCAAATGCATTGAAAACGGCCATCGAACATTGGCGCGGGAGAAAATTCAAGACGGCAGGTGCACTGTTCTGGCAATTGAATGATTGCTGGCCGGTGAGCAGCTGGTCGGTGATTGACAGTGCCCTGCGTCCAAAGGCATCCTACTACTATGCCAGGAGATTTTTTGCCCCGATCCTTGTGTCGCTGAAAGTAAACGGAGATGCTCTCGAAGTCTGGGGAACAAATGACACCACTGCGAGCGTGAGGGGCGTGTTGGAGTTGAACGCACTTTCGTTTTCGGGAGAGAAATACTCAACGACGAGCCGGAACGTGCTGTTGAAACGGAATAGCTCTGGAAAGCTCCTCGATATCTCTCTTTCATCAATTGAAATTGGAAAGAAATATGATTCCTATATTGCGGTTCAACTTGTGAAAGACGGCAAGATCATCGGCGAAAACAGATTCTTTTTTGCGGAACCGAAACACCTTCGCCTGCCGCTGCCGACATTGACATGCAAGATCGAGGAAAAAACAGGATTGGATGTGCGGCTACGTGTTCGTACTAATACCTTTGCCAAAGACATCCGTCTTGAGATTGAAGAGAGCGACGCTCAGTGGAGCGACAACTATTTCGATCTGGATGCGGACACGTCGAAAACAATTTTTTGCAAGATTTCAGAACAGATCGAAGACTTTGAAAAAAAGGTCAGAATGATTTCACTGCAGCAGTGACAGGCCGGCGGTACGTAGTGCGGCTGCGAAAACAAAACTCTGGGACTAACGACTCGCCATGAAAACAACTATGAAGCCATTGGTAAAAAGAAAAAGAACAAAAATTGTACGAGATACTTCCCGTGTGATAACGCGCTTGCTTCTGCCCGATGACAGATCCCGCGTCCCAACAATAGTTGACCGGGTTCTGAGCTTGACCGAGCAAGAGGCCGGGCAATTAATGGATCAAATCAAGCTCAATTTTTTTAGTAGGCACGAAGACGTCGACCGAACGCTCGAATCCAATTATGAGAAGGCCTTGGAATATGCCCCTCATCCGGAATCGTTGAGTTGGACTAGAAAATTGTTGATTGGCGCTTATTTCACGATGGAATACTCTATTGAATCTGCGGCGCTCTTTAATCCTTCCATCGTGCCGCATCCGGATCAAAGAAATGTCCCGGTTGGCGATCTTCGTTTCATCATGAGCCTCCGGGCTACGGGGGAAGGTCATATTTCGTCCATAGTATTCCGCAGCGGAATTATTGAAAAAGGGGACACATTGATTTTTGCCGGTGTCAGCGAATTCATCGAGACTCCCGCCATCGAGCATAATCTGTTTTATGACCGCCACTTGTTTCACCTCAAACTAGTTGAACTCAATGCATGGAATGAAACGAGCATCCATGTGCTCGAACAATTGTCGGAGAAGTTTCATTTTTATGATCTTAAAAAGAGTGCCGCAGCACTGGTTGCGAGAACAGATTTCAATTGCGATAGCAGCACCATCAAGACAATCCTCTGGCTTGCGGATTCAAATTACATGGTGAGATTCCGGCCCGATCGAAGAATTTCCGAGCGGGTCATATTTCCCGTTTCACTCAATGAAAGCAGAGGCATTGAAGATGCACGGTTCGTACGATTCGTGGACGATAATGGCGAGGTGACATACTATGCAACATACACTGCGTACAATGGATTTGACATACTTCCGCAATTGATAGAGACGAGGGATTTCATCACGTTCAACATCGTCACCCTCAACGGCAAAGCTGTTCAAAACAAAGGGATGGCGCTTTTCCCGCGCAAGATCGACGGTAGGTATGCCATGCTTTCGCGCCAGGACGGCGAAAACAACCGCATCATGTTTTCCGATCATCCCCACTTCTGGAAGGAAAGCAAAATTCTTCAGGAACCCACCATGCCATGGGAGTTTGTTCAGATCGGGAACTGCGGTTCGCCCCTTGAAACCGCTGAAGGCTGGCTGGTGTTAACGCACGGGGTGGGTGCCATGAGACGGTATTCCATCGGCGCCATACTGCTTGATAAGGCGAATCCGGAAAAGATTATTGCCCGTTTGGAAGAACCGCTGCTTGCGCCGCAAGAAGAAGAACGTGAAGGTTACGTCCCCAATGTCGTCTATTCCTGCGGCTCGCTCATCCATAATGGGAAGTTAATTATTCCCTATGCCATGTCCGACATTACGTCCGGCATAGCAACCGTTGATGTCGCTGAACTGATGAACTGCATGCAGCCGATGAAGAAGCAATTATGAATTGAGACTTCTGAAAAACAACAAGATTATGTCATTGCGAGACGCTTTTTGTCGAAGCAGTCTTGTTTTTCGTTTGTTTTAAGAGATTGCTTCGTCGCTTCGCTCCTCGCAATGACTTTTTCAGATGTCTCGAATTATGAATTACGAATTATCAATGCTCCACTGTTGGAGAACTCATAATCAAAGGATCCGTGTAGTGGATCAAAATCCGGAGAAGGAAGAGCCTTCTGCGGATTTTTTGTTGCAATATTGCAGGTGCTTCTCGCGCGCAAATTCTCAGCCATAAATACCGGCGGACAGGCGCTTGGGAGCGCCGGGTTGCAGGCGCTGCTGGTTTGTTGGAGATGGCATGACGAAGTTGTGAGAACGAGAGCGAAAGATCCAATGTGAATCACAGAGATCTTGGATTCCGGTTTTTCTCATCTTAAGCCATAATTTGATTGAAACAAGCCCATAAATAGATTACATTTGATCGAACATCGATCCGCAGGGAAGGGAAATCGTGCCAAACTGCGGATTTTTTTATAACTATCATCTGTTCAATATTTATATTCCCAGTCGTCGAGCTCGAAAACCGTCTCTGGAAAGCGGCAGATGAACTGCGTGCAAATTCGGATCTTCTCTCTGCGCAGAAATCAGCTCCCGTTATCGAACTCGACTTTTTATCTCGCTCCCAAACTCTGCCTGAGATCGGAATGTGATGACGCTCTGGTACGGCTTTCCATTTCGTCCACACGTGGAACGTCGAATCGAGATAGAATCAAAAGGAGAAAAAGACGAAGAATAATTTTCGCTTCCTTCTTATCGTATTTTGCCTGTTAGTCGGAATGAATCCATCTCATACCCAGTGGATCAACACTAACGACGGCTTTTATCATTCTTCTGTAGCTGCTCTCGCCGTCTCCGGTACGAATCTCTTTGCCGGGACTAATCGCGGCGTCTTTCGTTCCACCAATGATGGCGCAGACTGGGCTTTGATCATTAATGGCTTGACGTTCCCCGATGTCCGTGCTCTTGCAGTCTCTGGTCCGAATCTCTTTTGCGGGACGTTTGGCGGCGGAGTCTTCTGTTCCACAAACAATGGAACAAGCTGGACTGAGGTCAATACCGGTATGACCAACAAAAATGTCATGGCTTTTGCAGTTTCCGGTTCGTATCTCTTTGCCGGTACGTTAGGCGGCGGTCTTTTCCGTTCCACCAATAGTGGTAAAAATTGGACTGTGGTTAATGCAGGCTTCACCAATAAAAAAGTAATGGCTTTTGCAGTCTCCAGCCCGAATATCTTTGCAGGAATCTTGGGCGGCGTTTATCTCTCCACAGACAACGGTACATCCTGGAAGACAGTCGATACCGGGTTAACCAACAAAAGGGTCTTTGCTCTTGCCATCTCCGGTCAGAATCTCTATGTCGGAACATATGGAGGCGTCTTCCTTTCCTCCAACAGCGGCATGAATTGGACTGCTGCCAGTGCCGGGATGACATATAATTATGTAACTTCGCTTGCTGTCTCAGGGACGAATCTCTTTGCCGGAACGTACACCGGTCACATTTATCTTTCCACCAACGATGGCGCAAATTGGACTGCGGTCAACGAAGGCTGGACGAATACCAATGTCAATGCTCTTGTTGTCAGCGGCAAGTACCTTTTTGCCGGATCCTTGGATGGGATAGTATGGAGACGACCGTTGTCGGAAATGATCTTTCCGAATCCATGAGAACCAACATGCCTCAGCGTTCGTGAGGCTGCATCTGCCGCGAAGTCCGCTCTGAATAACTACGTTGCGCGCTCAGAAACTTTGGCAAAGCCCTCGCATTGTGTCCGATGCGCATCGTGGTAGCGCAAAATGCATGCCCGGGTAATAAGAGGAAGCATTTGAAGGCTGGGCGAAGATCGCGCGGACGTGTAAGAGGGAAGAGGGGATAGAGCGTAACAGAAAGCCGAAGCAATCAACTTGAATAATATGGAAGGAAGCCAATAGTATGCCGACTAACCAATCTGGAAAATCACGCTTCATCACGATTCTTTCCATTATTTCGATCATGGTGGCATTGTATTCCATTGTCGAAAATATTTCAACTCTTTCGATGCAAAGCAACCCGGAATTTCAGATTGTCAAACAACTATTGCCTTCAGCATTTATTTCCCCGACAACAATACTCATTGAAATATCTTTGAATGCTGTTGCCATTATTGCCTCGATTGGATTGTATATGCGACTGCATTGGGGGCGCGTCATGTATATGGTTGTATTATCTCTTTTTACTGGTTGGGAAATTTATGCGAGCATCAGCTCTTATATGGCTCTCAATACACTTTTGACGGGATATGGCTTTGGCAACTCTCTTTCCCTTATAGTATTTTGGTCTATACTTGGTGTTGGGCTGAACATCTATCTCTTATGGAAATTATCTTCAGACAATATCAAACTTGAATTTGGTCATCCTAACGCGGCATAGCCGCAACCAAACAGATGAAAGAAAAGGTCGTAAAAACTCAACGCAAAAGACGCAAATGGAGAAGGAATAGAAAAAAACAATAGCGGCTCTTGCGACTCTGCGTCAAAGCTTTGAAATATTTGTGCTTTTTTTTGCAAAGATTCTACTTATAAGAGACTAAAAGCATTGTTCAAGGAAAATCAAAAACTCAAACGAGTTGATATCTTCGAATTATTCGGCACCCATTGACACTGCGGTGTACCGATACACAGGATTTGGAACAGGGTCGGCTCAGGTCGGGCGATTTCATCCACTATGAAACATGATTTGGAGGATACGTACTATGGACATTTCGGGTAAAGTCGTCATCATTACAGGCTCGTCGGGCGGTATCGGTCAAATGACCGCTCGCCGCTTTGCTCATGCAGGGGCAAAGCTTGTTCTTGTTGCCAGATCTGCCGATAAGCTGAAGACGCTTGCTGAAGAACTCCGCGGCCAAGGTCGTGATGCCTTGGCTGTAACTGCCGACATGCGCAACCAGGGAGCGGTGACGCAGATGGTGGAACAAGCGTATCAACACTTTGGACGCATTGATATCCTCATCAACAATGCGGGTCAAGCTGCGGCGGGGACAGTGGCGGAAGTGAGCCCGGATGATTTTCAAAAAGTTTTGGAATTGAATGTATTTGGTGTACTATATGCCATCCAGGCGGTTGTGCCAAAGATGCGCCAAGGGGGCGGAGGTTTGATCATCAATATCAGTTCGATGGTGTCGAAAATGCACATCCCGGGATTAGCGGCCTATGCGGCAACCAAAGCGGCCCTGAACATGCTCTCGGAGACAGCGCGTGTCGAATTGGGTGCCGAAAATATTCGGGTGATCAGCGTCTATCCCCAGCTCACGGCCACAGATTTTGGAAAAAATTCGATAGGAAATAGCGAACTGCGGCAAAGTCAACGTGCATCGAGCTCCGGTGCACAGATACCAGATAGTCCGGAACTCGTGGCGGAGAAAATTTTGCAGGCGGCGCAGAAAGAACCGGCGGAGCAATATATGGAAGGCTGAAGAAAGTGAACCCTTGACGGAGCATTCGCCGGAAACTATATCCCTGATCCCGTCAATGGAATCGCATCTTTCCCGTTGTCCGCTTCACCAGAAAGCCAACATGACGTGGTAATCGACGCAATGATTTGCGATCGCGCAACTCTTGGCAGCCCGAATGAAAAGGAAAAATCTGCCAGGAGTATTGACCAGAGCCGCAATGCCTGGGATCAAGCCCGATGATGGTCTGCACGCCAGGTTTTAATTGCCTTCTTGATATCCTCCCGTGAGAGGTTCTCTTCAACAGCCCTCTTGGCAAGTATCAAAAACTCCTCATCTGATGCAAACCGGAGAGCTACGATTTGTCCCATCCTTATGTTTGGATCGAACAGTTTACCGGTCATTACAAAGTGTCGCAGATTTTCTTCAGCGCGTATCGCCCGGTCCTGCACCCTCGTCGCGAATACTCTGCTATACCAGCATTGGATAAGTCCACAGAACGTAAGGACAGTAATCAAGGACGCGCTGTAAATGCGTTGGTGGTCACCGAAAGAAAGATATGTATTGACCAGGGAACCGATGAAGGTGATGATAAGCAGGAAGGAGAGAAGTCCGTGATATAGAGGAACATATCGACGGTGGTTTGCGTAATTTTGAGCTTCCATTGCAAGGTTCCTTTATAGAGTTGAGTGAGTGTGATATTCCCAATACTTATCTATAGTAAGGAGAAACGAATCTATTTGCAAAATCCAAAACATAAAAAGTCTGGTGCTTGGGAAAGCAATTATGAATTACGAATTATGAATTGCAATGGAGCACGGCTCTCCAGGGCGGAATTCGTGGTCGTCGTAGGTAGATTTGTGAATTAAGAAACCAACTCTTTCGGACTGGTTTCTACTTGTGGACAGGGCCAGAATTTCGAAAATCCTCATGCGAAAACTGGCGACATACGGCTTTTCAGAACTGCCGGATACGAAAATTGCTTCAATCCAGTCTGTTTTGCCCACTTCCAAACTGCGTCTAGTTGCTATTTTTTCAAACTATTAGCAGCAAAGCGCTGTGTGAATAAGTTTAAGGCTGCCGGGTTGAATGTCAACAAAAGCATGAAACGAAACCGGCCTTATCTGCCTCGTTGCCAATTTTTCGGATCCAATAAGAATTAATCCCTTTTTCATCCTTTCGGGCGATTCCCGATTACACAAAACATTAGTATCCTTTCTCTATAGTGAAAGAGAAGAGAGAACAGCCGCTCGTTCTCGAGGAGGGATGGAATATTCGTTTTCTTGTATGAATATAGGACGATGAAAACAACAACCGGCAAATCGGCATTTACCGAAAAGTCCGTTGGGTTCATTACGGGTTGCCGGACCGGCTTCGGCCGCGAGCCCGCCAAACATGGGCCGGAGCGCGTTGGCAAATGAAGACGAAACCCGTCACTCCTATGGATCAGGGGGAAATGCACCGAAGCGGGCGCGCAGGCTGGTTGCGTGCCGCCGTGCTCGGGTCGGACGATGCAATTGTATCGACCGCGAGCCTTATGATTGGTGTCGCGGCGTCCTCCGCTTCGAGTGGGGCAGTGTTGATTGCCGGCGTGGCGGGTCTTGTTGCAGGAGCGATGTCGATGGCCGTGGGGGAATATGTTTCGGTGAGCTCGCAGCGCGACGCGGAACGCGCGGACGTCGAGCGTGAAAAGCGAGAGCTTAAGGGGCAGCCGCAAGCCGAGCTGCAAGAGCTTGCGATGATCTACGTGAAGCGAGGCCTCGATAAGGATCTCGCGATGAAAGTCGCGAAGCAACTCAGCGTGCATGATCGGCTCGGTGCACACATGCGCGATGAACTTGGGATCGACCAGGCATCTCTCTCGCGTCCGATGCAAGCGGCATGGATATCCGCGGCAAGCTTTGCGTGCTTTGCCATGGTGCCGATTGCAGCTCTTCTCGTCGCACCGGCGGCTCTACGTATCCCCATGATCGGAGCGCTCTCTCTGGTGAGTCTCGCTGCTCTCGGTGCATTTGGCGGTTATCTTGGTGGTGCGCCGCTGGGTCGTGCATCGTTGCGTGTCACCCTCGGCGGTGCTCTTGCGATGGGCGTGACCGCCATAATTGGTCACATCCTCGGAGTTTCTGTGGGGTGAAGAGATTATCAGCTCAATCGCTGAAGAGTCAAAAGGACCAAGCGATGAAGTTCAATCACAATCCGGAATTGCACGAAAGAGAGCCGTCACCTCAATGAGTGCAATGAACTGGGCATACATACTGAACGATGCTGTGTTGCGGAAGGTCAAACTTGGCGAATCCGCCTCCGCCTATACGGCATGAGTGTTGGCACCCGAGTGATCGTGTTAAAATAAGTTATTCTAACCCGCTGTCAACGAAATGCTTGCAGCGAACAAAAACAAAACTCAATAAACGAAAGGATTATTATTATGCTCAGCAAAATCAAAACGCTAAAAGGCTACAAATTGCACAGCCTCGACGGGGAAATCGGAAAGGCCAAAGAATTCTACTTTGATGACCACCACTGGACGATTCGCTATTTGGTCGCTGATACAGGAGACTGGCTTACGGACAGGCAAGTGTTGATCTCCCCGTATGCATTGGTCGCGGTGAACAAAGAAGAGGAATACATCACCATCGATTTAACCAAAAAACAGATTGAGGACAGTCCATCTTTAAACAGTGACAAGCCCGTCTCGCAACAATTCGAGGAAGGATACTACGGTTATTATGGATGGCCGGTATATTGGGGCGGCCCAGACATGTGGGGATTTTATCCCTACATTGTGCGTGATCCTGAAAAAAGGAGTACGGCCGGCCGAGGAGAGAAAGCGTGGGATCCCCATTTACGCAGCACGCACGAGGTGAATAGTTACTACATCCAGGCCTCAGACGGTGAGATCGGCCACGTCGAGGATTTTATCATCGATGACGAAACGTGGGCAATTCGTTATCTCATCGTCGCTACACACAATTGGTGGCCGGGGAAAAAGGTACTGGTTTCACCGCAATGGATCGAGCGCGTTAGCTGGAGCGAGATGAAAGTCTTCGTCAATCTTACCCGCGAGACCATCAAGCAGTCGCCGGAATTCACGGATGAAACTCTGCTCACCCGGGATTATGAGATCGGACTGCATGGACATTACAATCGCCAAGGATACTGGGTAAATGAACTGACTACCAAGGAGCATTCTCGTTGAAGCTATGCGAGAAAGGGTGTGCTTACATGCGTGACTTGCTCGACCGTGAAACAGAGAACGCGCGGGCGCCTGAAGCAGTCACGCTGTCTTTCTAGGAAGCCTAGAGATGCATGGGTGCATTGACGGCGGCCAGTCTGGTTGCCGTCAGCATCATTCGCATGGACGAAGCATCGATGATTGCGCGCTCGGCCTGCCGCGCACTTGGATCCGGTATGACCGATGGAAAAGATGAGTATGGCAACAAGTGTCCCGCAGCTCACGGAACCTGTAGCATAGCCAAGGTATAGGAATACCCATGAAGAAATCCACTGCTGCACAGCCCAAGGCTCCCAAATCAAAGATGGGATCAGAACCCAATGCGAAGAACAATTTTAGAAAACAGCTCCTGCCGGAAACGGAAAACAAAAATGGGGTGTCGCCGAATGGCCTCAGCCAAGCCGAGGAGAAGAAATAGCTGACTGAAGATGGGCTGAAAGCGGTCGTAGGAGAGAAAAGCAGTCCATTCGAAAATTCCACAACAATCTGTGGGGACCCATCCGCGGATAATTGAATCGGATGGATGCAACCGGGAGACCGGAATTAGAATTGAGAAAGCAGGAATATAATGGATGAGAGTAATCAGAATCACGAGCGACATGCGACGGACCACGATCATGGTCATGCTACCCAGGGTCCCTACTGGAAACGTGCTCATCATGATTGGCGTTTCTGGGCGGCGCTGTTTTTGATGATTGCCGCCATGATTGTCTATGTGATGAGTGAAGACTTGTCGTTGCGGCCTCGCAGCCAGCCACAGGTGCCGCCGTCAGGTGCCCGCGGAAAATAGCGGAGCCACACAATCGTGCACAACATAGGAATTCTCTCGCGATGTTCGACGTCTCAGGGAACATCATCGCATGCCTGCGTTGGGAGATCAGCCGTGTCGAAGTTACTGATCTGAACTATTCGACGTTATGGCCGCAAGTCGATGACCTGCCCGACGATTCAGTTGAACTGATAGAGTTGATGGACGGCAGGGCTGGCTACCCATTGCCAGCATAGAGAATATCACAATCACAACAGGAGAAAACATGCAGATCCAGATCAATACCGACCGTCACATCGGCGGTCACGAGACACTGAAAGCGCAAGTCAGAAGTACTGTGGAGAGTGCCCTAATCCGATTCAGTGATCATATCACGCGGGTGGAAGTCCACCTGACCGATGAGAACGGCGACAAGAGCGGCCAGGATGACAAGCGCTGCGTTATGGAAGCCCGCCTCGAAGGCCACCAGCCCATTGCGGTTACGCATCAGGCCGCGAGTGTGGACCAAGCCGTCGATGGCGCTGCTGATAAGCTGGCCAGATTGATTGAGAGCACCCTCGGGCGATTGCACGATCAAAAGAATCACAGGACGGACCCACCCAACAATTAAATAATTTGTGATTGTTGCATACTATCACAAAATATTGGAGATGAAGAAAACGTCAGCAGCAAAACAAAAAAATAAAAAACCAAAAACAGCTGCCATTATCGTAGCCCACCCAGACGATGAAACATTATGGGCCGGCGGAACGATACTGCGCCATCCAACATGGCAGTGGTTTATTGTTTGTCTGTCCAGGGCAAGCGATACGGACCGTGCTCCTCGATTTAATAGTGCATTAAAAACTTTTAAATCGGAAGGAGCCATGGGTGATCTTGACGACGGGCCTGAACAGATGTCGTTGGATGAAAAAGACGTCGAGAATGCCATTCTGGAATTATTGCCTCATAAGCATTTCGACTTTATAATTTCCCACAATCCAACCGGAGAATACACAAAACACCTCAGACATGAGGAAATAAGTAAGGCTGTTATCGAACTTTTCCATGCCGGCAAAATATTTGCAAACGAGCTTTGGACATTTGCTTACGAGGACGGCAAGAAACAATATTATCCCAGACCCGAAGAAAGCGCATCTATGTACCAGACTCTTACGAAACGGATATGGCGTAGGAAATATAGAATAATTACAGAAACATACGGCTTTGGAAAAAATAGTTGGGAAGCCGAAACAACACCGCGGGCAGAAGCATTCTGGCGATTTTCAAATTCGGACGATGCGATGAAATGGCTTATTAATGGAGGAGTTGCAGTATGAAGGTATTGGTTTTATATGATTATCCTCCTTCACCGGGAGGACTCGCAACCCAGGGAGATCTTCTGTACAAGGGACTTCTTGGAATGGGCATTGATGCCCATGCGGTTCATTTCGAATCAGCACAGGAGAAAGAATGGTACTATCGTTGGTTCGGGCCTGATGTTGTTGTGGGTGTGGGTTATTGGGGGCATACGCCTCAATTGGTGCTTCATCCTCAACGGTATGGTGTGCGGCCGGTACCCTGGTTGGTTGCCGACGGCTACATTGCAAACTATCAAGAAGTTTTGAATGCCCTTCCACTTATACTGGTAACCTCAAATTGGGTAAAAGAGATGTACGTCCGTGATGGCATCAACGGCGATAAGATTGAAGTGTTGCCCGTTGGCTGCGACACGGATGCTTTTATTCCCTACACCAAGGACGATCCGAAGATTCTGGCCGTCCGCGAGGCGTTGGGTATTTCACACGATCAGTTAATGATCCTCACTGTTGGCGGCGATGCCGCATCAAAAGGCGCACAGGAGGTAATGCAGGCGCTTGCTATCATTGATACTCAAGCGCCCGATTGGAAATATGTCTGCAAGGTCTGGCCGCAGCCGCGGACAAAAATTCAAAATCTGGCCGATCTGGCAATGGCCACGGACCTCGGCATCGAAAAAAACGTGATGTTCGAAACAAACACCATCTCACGAACTTTCATGCCTTATCTGATCGGCGCATGCGATATCTATGCTGCTCCCTCCCGGCTTGAGGGATTCGGAATGCCACAAGTTGAAGCTGGTGCGTGCGGAAAACCGGTAATAAGTATTAAGGCTATGGGAATGCTGGATACACTTATCCATGGTGAAACGGCATTCCTGGCAAACATAGCGCAGAGAATTGTCGTGAACGACGTAATGCTCAGCGACGAATCGGGTTTTGATGAGAAACATAGAGTGGTATTCAAAGTGCCGAGGACAGTAGATTATCGTGCAAATGTTCAGGACATCGCCAAATACTTGATGGCTCTGATGACTGACGCGTCATTGCGCGAAAAGATGGGCAAAGCAGGTAGAGAACGCGTAGTGAAAAACTTTGACTACCGCGTTGTAGCAAAACGCTTTCTACAGTTACTGAACGACAAATTAGGAATACGATGACGCAATACCTAGGCAATGTGACACTGAGACTATGTAAAGAAGCAAACATTCGGAAACCAAAACCATGCACACTGCAGACTGGCAAGAGATAGAAGATGCAAGGAAGGCCGCCGTTGAAGTGCTGCTTCATAATGCAGAGGGACCGTTTCATGGACTTCCACGTGCAGCAGGCTGGGGCTATCCGGAGCCGTATACAAGGGATTTGATGTTTTCCATTCTGGGTATTGCTGTCTCTGACAATCAAGAGCTTACAGAGAGTATCCGAAAGGTTTTAAAAACGCTGGCAAAAAATCAAACAGAACGCGGCCACATCCCTTCGCTTGTGCACGACAAAGAAGATCGTGGGGCAAGTGACAGCACTCCTTTGTTTTTGTTCGGTGTCGGCATTTTTAGAAAGGTCTCAGGTGAATCGGACTTTCTTCATGAAGCAGTTGCAAAAGCTCTGACTTGGATGGAGTATCAAAGCCCTTCGGATCGTTTCCTCGTTGCCCAACAGCCAACGAGCGATTGGCGCGATGAACAATGGGTTCCCGGATATGCATTGTTTGTGAACGTTGTGGTGTATAGCGCTCTCCATCTTTTAGGTCAGCATGAAAGAGCAGAAAAGATGCATCATGAGATGAACCGATTTACATTTACCAGCGGCACATTTCGCCATCATGTTCCCGAAGATCTTGCGGCAAAGCATAAACCGTACTTCGCTTTCTGGTTCTACAAAGTTTATCACAGCGACCGATTCGACTTGCTCGGTAACTCTCTTGCGATTCTCTCTGGATTAGCTTCACCCACACGCGCCGAGCAAATAGTTTCCTGGATTGAAAAGGAATGTGCGGGTATGAGAGCGAGAGGAGAATTGGCGGTCGATCTGCCGCCTAATTTTTTTCCCTTTGTTAATCCTGAGGACCCCGATTGGCACCCGAGATATAAAATTTATAACAAGCCCGGGGAATACCATAATGGAGGTATCTGGCCTTTTGTATGCGGATTTTATGTGGCAGCCTTAGTCGCTGCGAAGAGGTACGCACTTGCCGGCGAAAAGCTTGTGGCGCTTACGCACGCTATCAAAATTTCCAATACCGGAAAGATCGATTTTGGATTCAACGAATGGTTAAAAGCGCAAGACGGCAAGCCCATGGGGCAGGATTGGCAAACCTGGAGCGCCGCGCTCTACTTGTATGCCGTAAAATGTGTTGAAGAAAAAAGGGCCCTTTTTTTTGATGAGTTTAGCGGCGTCAAATGATGTTGTGGGGAAGAATACGTCCATATTGCATGGAAACAAGTATGATTTTCGAGTTATGGACTGTGAATGGAGCGCCGCTCGCTAGAGTGGTTCTTCTCTGAGATGTGGCAAAAGGCGAAAGAAATACCGCAAAGACAGAAAGCTAACTTTCTCAAGTGGCCTTTTCAGGTCGGCAGTGTCAGAATCTCACAGATTCCGTTCTACGGGAGAACTGGAAACGCACAACAAAAAAAACCAACGCGCATGGAGTTGGCTTCTTAAGTGGACAGGGCCAGAATTAAACTGGCGACAAACGGCCTTTCAGAACTGCGAAAGTCAAAAGATACCGCAAATCATACCAGTTTTGTCCACTTCCAAATTACATTTCTCTACCAAGTGTTAGCAGCACTGTTGACAGTGAATCGTTGGTTGTGCAAATAATGCATGGACGGGAGGCGGGAAAGTCAATAAAGAAATATTTATATTTTTGCAGTTCCGCTTTTCTATCAGAGAGTTTATCGATACTTTATCCAAGGTTTCTTCGTCAAATGGTCAGGAGAGAGTTCATAGTAAGATGGGGAGCAGCACAGTAAGAATAAATGAGAACTTGCAATTGGGAGATAGTCGCGACAAAGCGTATAAAAGAAATTCCAGAAATCTCCGAGAGAGGGTTCGTGTGAAACAGTACTGTGTGATCATTGCTTTCCTTCTGAGTGTATCGGCTCATGTCGATGCTCAGGAAGAGGCTCGAGTGAAAGCGCCGCATCTCGATTCTACGCTATCGGTTGGCGCTCGGTACGAACCCGGGATCGAAGAAAATCCGGCGGGGCGGTTCACCATACTGCCGGACAACGAAGGACGCCTGTCATTCGATCCCATCCTCGCTTATGCTCTCCAGCGAGCGCTGGACAGTGTCCGGACATCTCAAGGGGTGCCGGGTGTGTCTGCCGCCGTGCTGGTTCCGGGGCAGGGAGTCTGGCAAGGAGTTTCCGGGATTTCATCCAGGACACCGTCAGTGAACATTCAACCTGGGATGCTTTTCGGTATCGGCAGCAATACGAAAGCATTCGTCAGCACGACGATCCTGAGCCTTGCAGATTCCGGAGCGCTGTCGCTCGATGATTCGCTTAGCAGATGGCTGCCGCCATATCCCAACATCACCGGCTCGGTCACGATCCGTCAGCTTTTGAACATGACCTCCGGGCTGTACGATTACCTGAATGATTCAAACGCCCAAGGGGATTCTGTTGCAGCAAATCCGACACGACTTTGGACTCCTGAAGAACTTATCCGCACATTCGTCGGCCCGCCTCATAGCCTTCCGGGTGGGACATACAGTTACTGCAATACCGACTATATCCTTCTGGGCATGGTCATCAACAAAGTTACCGGCAAATCCGTCTCATCACAGATCAGACAGCGTATCCTCGCGCCGCTTTCACTCGATCATACATACTTGGAAGTTGAAGAACATTATAGTGATCCGGTCGCGCATCCATGGGACAGCGGCATTGACTTCGCATCGATTCCGGTCACTGCACACTTCAGCACGCTCTGGACGGTCGGCGGTGTGATGTCCACAGGGGAGAACATGGCGCGATGGGTCAAGGCACTCTATGAAGGGGCTGTGATCTCTCCCTCGGCGCGTGCGCAGTTGCTGACGTTCGTGCCGGCGTCGTCAACGCAAGCGACGGGACTCGAATGGAATGGCTACGGTTTGGGGGTAAGGCGGGGGGCTTACTACGGAAAATCAGTCTTGGGCCATGTGGGAGCCGTGATGGGGTATGTGTCAATAACGGGATATTTTCCTACCACCGGAGCCAGCGCTGTTGTGTTGTTCAACGCATCAGAGGGCGGTGCCGGGAGCGCACTTACTGCATTATTCGATGTGTACCTCCGTTCGGTCGAGACTCACGCCGCCCGCCTCGGTCTCTGCTATGCAATAGCGGGAGCCGTTGATAGTTCACGTGTGTATTTGGCAGATACTTCAACCGGTGTGCTGACTGCTGTCGGTACGACGCAGTACGGCACGATCGTGAGCGCACGAGTGGATGTACGAACGGGGATGTTCTGGGGACTCGCGAATGCGAGCGGCTGGGAGCTTGTACAGATCGACGGCGGATCAGGTGAAGCATTTCCGCGCGTACGAATCAAGTTCCCCGCGGGTGCACCGACAGATTTCAAGGGAATGGATTTCACTCCCGATGGAGCAATCCTCATCGGTTCGGTAGATGGACGCATATACAAGATCGATCCCGCAACAGGTGCCGCTGCTCTGGCTGTCACGAGCAGAATTTCGATATCGGGTCTTGCGCTTGATCCGACCTCGGGCGCACTCTGGGCTTCGATACGAACGAACGCGGTGCTTCGTGACCGCATCTTCAGAATCGACATGTCGACAGGTGACACTGTTGGTGCCGGAAACACAGGCTTCAATCAGCCTCTTGTCGATCTTGCTTTCGATGCATCAGGGAATCTCTTCGGACTTGTCGGAAACCCGTCGAGTTCGACCAAATATAGACTGGCCCGGATTAGCAAGGCGACCGGTGCCGGAACGGAAATCGGTTCGGTAGGGCTCTATGGAATGATGGGCATAGCATTCTCGTCTGCATCGATCGGTCGTGTGGATGATCGCGTGCCTGGCGGAGTCGTCACAGGATTCAGACTCGAACAGAACTATCCGAACCCATTTAATCCATCGACAATATTTTCGTTTGATCTTGCGAGTCATTCCCGTGTTTCACTAAATGTGTATGACGCTCTTGGTAGGGAAGTATCGCAAGTGGTTTATGAGGAATTACCAGCCGGCCACTATGCGCGACAATGGAATGCGTCGGATTTACCAAGCGGAATGTATTTCTACCGACTGTCCGTTGTGCCGTTGGCACGACGAGACCTCGTTCCGACCGAAGATCGGAACGGGCAAGCAGGCTCTTTTGTAGAAACCAAGAAGCTTCTTTTATTGAAGTGACGAACGAGCGGAAGAGTTGCCTGCTCCATACGAATTAGCACTATCGTTAGCAGCTGCCCAGACAGTGGATGAAGGACCCCTGCCCCTGAGCAGATGGGACGCATTTGGCTCACTGGCACGCGGCTAGACTAGCCGTTGCTGATTTTTGTGGATGCGCCATCGAATAACAGACCTCCGAACAAATAAAAAGTGTTAGCAGGACTGTGAGCAGTCTGTAACACTTTGGTCAAGAAATATCTTTCTGAGTGGACAGAGCCAGAATTCCGGAGATGCCGTTTGACGGGAGAACTGGCGACACACAAACAAAAATGCCGCGCAGAGCGTGGCATCAAGAAGTGGACAGGGCCAGAATTGAACTGGCGACACACGGCTTTTCAGAACTGCCGCAATAGAAAAATACAGCAAATCATACCTGTTTTGCCCACTTCTAATCTACATTTATTGACCAACTGTTAGCTGCTGGATGCAGTCGTTCTTGGCGCAACAGAAGTGGATAGTAAGTTCAATGCAAATGTCGTGACTCATTCCGACGGACTGCTATTGCATGGACTTGGCGGATGGCAGGATTGTCTCTTTGCGAAATGTACGATTCTGGCAGTGCCATCAATGCGTGACAGAGTACCAATCATAGTCGATGATGTCACAACGTTATGTGGTCCTTCTGAGCTCATTGACGTGGTTATCACCGAACGCGGTATTGCGATTAATCCACGGCGTATCGATCTCCTGAAACGTGCTGCTCAGAGCAATCTTCCTTACCGTTCGTTGAAGGAGATGCAACAAGAGGTCGATTTAATCTGCGGCGGGCCGCCTGCCCCTCAAAAAACCAATAAGGCCAAAATTGTGGCTGTCGTGAAATGGGTTGATGGGACAGTCCTGGATAGCATCTACTCCGTCACGTCTGCCAACCGAAAGAAGTCAGAAGAATGACACTTCGAAAAGCTCTTCTCTGGACAATTTTTTGGGTAGTTCTCGCTTTGCTCATGAACGTGGGGATCTATTTCGAGTTTGGTCATTTGAAGGCAATGGAGTTTCTGGCCGGCTACATTATCGAAGAATCTCTGAGTGTTGACAATCTCTTTGTCTTTCTCCTGATTTTTACCTTCTTCAACATTTCCCCTGAACGGCAACGACGCGCGCTCAACTATGGCATTATTGGCGTTATCATTTTGCGCGGTACGATGATCTTTTTGGGTAGCGCACTCGTCACTCAATTCAGTTGGATATTATATCTGTTTGGACTCGTACTCATTTACTCGGGCTTTAAGATTGCTTTCGGGAAAGATGCCCAAGTGCATCCTGAAAATAATATTGTAATGCGCGCATTTAAGTCCCTTTTTCCAGTGAGGGAAACGTATGTTGGGACACGGTTTTTCTTGAAAGAATCAAGCCGGTGGGTTGCGACACCGTTGTTTGTAGTCCTCATCGTCATCGAAACAACGGACTTGGTGTTTGCCCTCGATTCTATTCCGGCTGTTTTTGGAATTACGACTGATCCATTGATTGTCTTCTCCTCCAATTTAATGGCAGTGCTTGGTTTGCGTTCGATCTATTTTGTGCTCGAAAGGATTCAAAATAGTTTTGTGTATGTGAAGTACGGCATCGGGATTGTACTCTTTTTCGTCGGCACAAAAATGCTTGTCGCGCACATAGTTCCTATCGGGACGTTCACATCGCTCTGTGTTGTTCTGTGCATCCTATCTCTGTCGGTTATCCTCTCTGTTGTTCGAAGTCGTCATCTGTCTCGAAAAACTGGCTAGAACGGGTCAATCATCGATTGGAATGGAGTTGGATTTGGGGTGATACTGCAGTACGCGCTCAGCTGGCGAAGACAAGATCGAATTCGTGACATACGGCGTGCCAGCCGTTGTTCGATTGTCGCGGACGAGCCAACGAATAACAGACCTCCGTACAAACAAAAAGTGTTAGCAGGACTGTAAGCAGTCTGTAACACTTTGGGTAATTTTTTTTGAGTGGACAGGGCCAGAATTGAACTGGCGACACACGGCTTCAGGACTGCCACAATCGGAAAATCCAGCAAATCATACCTGTTTTGCCCACTTCCAAACTACATTTCTTGACCAACTGTTAGCAGCACTGTTAGCAGTGAATCGTTGGTTGTACAATCAATTTGACGATTGCCAAACAAATTGTCAAGGAGGAGATTATTGGAATGCCGATGAGACAGCAATGACAAAATCTCGCAGGGGGAAACAGGGTTTATGCAATTCTGATGCGTGAGATTTGGAATCTCATAAGCCAGTTGTGATTCATCTCACGATCTCGTATAGCTGTATTATTTTGTAGGTTCTATTCTATAGCCAGTCCCATATATTAAATTAGTCACATTGCAGGAGAGCACAGGATGTGGTTGGGGTGTCTCGCTGGAGTTAAGGGCTGCTTGACATGACTTTAATATAAGAGAACTTTCTTGTTTGACTCCTATTCAAGAGAATCGTGATTAGGCCTTCAAATTCTCTTGAAGCGATAATTATTCGTAATGTTGACGAAAATAGCCCGATCAGCGTATTGGGCGCCTAAAGCATTCATCTGAAGGTCTCTTTGCTTCTTTCTGTCAATTCCAATACCTTAACTAAACATAATCGATGCTTTTTGCCTTGAGGGACTAAGCCGAGGGGTGAGGAATCCGATATGGCTGAAAATGAATATTTGGATGAATCGGAAAAACTCTGGAAAGCCGTTTTGCTGCGGCAAATGACGCGATGTTTGTGCTTGATGAAAATTTTAATATCCTCGTCGCCAACGATGTTGCCATCGCTATTTATGGCGGCAGTCTAAAGGATGTCAATGTGCGCCAGTTGCGTGCGCCGGGATTCTGCGAACAATTGATCGACCAAATGGCTCATGCTTATGCGGCAGGTGGCGGTCGATGGGAGACGGTACATGTGCGCATGGATGGGAGCCGATTTCCCGTTGAAGTCAGGTCCAAGTATTTTAAGATCGGCGAGAACGTGCGATTCATCCATATAGTTCGCGACATCACCAAACGCAAACTAGATGAAGAGAAGATTCGAAATCTGCTTCGCGAAAAAGAACTCTTCCTGCATGAAGTGCATCACCGCATCAAGAACAATATGACGATTGTGATGGGTCTGCTGAGTCTCCAAGCAGAATCTTTGAAGGATTCGTCCGCGGCAATAGCACTGCGTGATGCCGGAAATCGAATGCGCAGCATGCTGGTGCTTTATGACCAGCTGTATCGTTCCGAGAATCTTAGTCAAATCTCAGCAAAACTTTATATCAGCCAATAGAGATACGAGGGGGCGCATTACCACTTAGCGGAAAACTCGGAGCACGCGAAGCAAATTTTAATTGATAGGGACATAGAAATTGTCTGATCCTGCTAGAAAAAATATTGTCACTCGATTCATTCAATTATTCCCGGAAAATGTCCGTCTGGTTGTCTCAATTTGTATCTTGAGCATGGCAGCTGCACTATCTGCTGTTTTTTTCCTCTTCATGACAAACTTTCTCTTTTCTCAGACTTACACACTGTTCGCGGCAAAAGGTACGCTCTATTTTGTAGTCGCGAGTTTTGTTGTTATTTCTGTCAGTTCGTTGCTCGTGGGATATTTGCTCAATGTATTTAGTCCGGATGCTGCAGGCAGCGGAATTCCACAGATGAAAGCCGCCTATTGGAAAGAACTCGGATATATCAGCATTAAGCCCGTCATTGTAAAGTTCGTGGCCGGAGTCCTGAGTATCGGTGGTGGCAACAGTCTGGGACGTGAGGGACCTTCAGTGTTTATTGGCAGCGGTGTTGCGTCCAATCTGGATGGTCTCACGGGAGCATCCAATCGTCAGCGGCGAAGCGCAACCCTCATCGGTGCTTCAGCGGGATTGGCTGCAGCGTTCAACACTCCACTTGCTGCGATTGCCTTTATTATTGAAGAAGTCGTCGGTGATCTGAATAACCGCTACCTGGGTCATGTAGTTCTTTCGTCTGTGATAGGTGCATTTGTTGTCTATGCCTTGCTCGGGCGCCAACCGGCATTCGCACTACCGATTGTAGAAAATATCAGCTGGTTCCATTATCTGGCAGTTCCCGTGGTCGCTCTGGTGGCATCTTTTGCCGGTGTGGCATTTCAAAGATCGACGCTGTCAATTCGTGGACGCCTCAAAAAACAATCCCGAATCCCAGTTTGGCTCCTTCCGCTTTTCGGCGGTCTTGTCACGTGGGGGATTGGATCCAGTGTGTTCGTATTAACCGGAAAGATCGGCGTTTTCGGACTTGGGTATCAGGATCTTTCAAACGCTTTGAACAACAACTTTGAATGGAAAATCGCGGGACTTCTGATGCTGGCAAAATTGGCCGCAACCATTGCCGGTTATAGCTTTGGTGGCTGCGGAGGTATTTTCGCACCATCCCTGTTCATTGGAGGCCTTAGCGGCTTCTTCATTGCCGGGGTAGCTGGATTGATAATGCCATTGACGCCGTCAGATCATATTATCTTGACTGCGGTTGGGATGAGTGCCTGCATGGGCGCAATTGTTCGGGCACCGCTGACGTCCATCCTCATTGTCTTTGAAATGACGCATCAATTTACCATGATTCCCGGCTTGATGATCGGCATGATCATAAGCCAATTTGTGGCATCCCGATGGGGAGAATTGAATTTCTACGATGCGCTTCTTGTCCAAGATGGGCATGAGTTGCACAAAGTGCGGCCGCCTATTGATCTACAAAGCTGGCAGAATCTACCCATATCTGCCATTGCGAATCCCCAGATAGTTTCAATCAAAAATCTGACTGAAGTGGAGTTGCGCGAAATTGTAGCTACCTATCCTTACAGAGCATTTCCCATTATTGTCGATGGCTCAGCTCAAGGCATTGTTACGCGCGCACAGATTGAGGATGCTTTGCAGAAGCAAAAATTGCCTGAAGTTCACGAAGTCGGTTTTTGCTATTCAGAACAAACGGTGAAAGAAGTAGGTAATACTTTTGTCGAGTCAACAGTTCCAGTGCTTCTAGTTCTTGATCGGAATACGAAAGAAATTCAGGGTATTATTACACTACACGACCTTATTCGTGCCCAGGCGGCTATCCAAAATTAGGCGTGCTAAATCCTAATGCCGCGATCCCTTGACAAATCGATTGTAATTGATAACATTATGGATAGATGAAGAACAGAATTCGTCATATTACCACGTTCCTTCTGCTTTGCCTGTATATCTCTGCCGGCGTTGGAGCGCAGTATGTTGTTCTTGGTAAGATGCTAAACTCCGGATCACCTACGGAGCGAATTGGAAGAGCACGGCATTCACCTCCGATTGACAACAAGCCGTATTGGACTTCTTACAAACATATTCCCCCCGCAGAACGCACGCACGGACTTTCAGATGCTTTGACGTCTCTGAGAATTGATCGCATCGAAGTCGAATACATCTCGATTCTGTTCTCAAGCATTGAAACACATCACACATCCCAATACTCCTCCTCCTTTTCTCTTCGCGGTCCTCCTCTCGGTTAGAACATCCATTTTTCATTCTATGGTTTTGACATCGGAGTCTTCGTCATTTACGACTCTGCGTCATCAATTCTAATCTTTGAGGATATCATGGACAAGAAACTCAATACCAACGAGGAACCGGTCACATTTTTGCCTATGCTTCTGCTCGGCGTGCTTGTCGTCGCAATAATTGCACTGGGCCTGAAACTTTTCGGCGCATTCTAATTTCATAAGGTTGGCACATGAAGTATCGGGCGTTCTCCCGGATTACAAATCCGATTCGGGAGTTTGCGCGGCTTGAGTCGGTAAGCGGACTTGTTCTGCTCGTCTGCACAGGCATTGCTTTGTTCTTTGCGAACTCCTTCTTAAATATGCATTATTTTAGCATTCTCCAACAGGAATTGACTCTTGGGATTGATGGCATCACCCTGTCAAAAACTCTGTTGCATTGGATCAATGATGGGCTGATGCCATTGTTCTTCTTTGTCGTGGGACTCGAAATGAAGAGGGAGATGCTGCATGGAGAGCTTTCGTCTCCGCGACAGGCGGCTCTGCCGATAGTCTGCATATCCTTTTTGGGTCTTGGACTGTTTATCTGGATGCTACTCTGGCTAGTAAATTTTTTCCACATCAAGAGAATATTGCCATATGCGATATTAGGAATTGGTGTGTGGTTGGCATTCTTGAAATCCGGCAATCATCCCACAATTGCAGGTGTATTTGTGGCAATGACTATTCCTTCTGGATCGCGAGACTCAGACGCGAGCCAACGCATATCACTCCTTAATACTCTGGAACTGTATCTGCATCCCTGGATTTCGTTCGGGATCGTGCCGCTCTTTGCCTGGCAAACGCAGGAGTAGCGCTGACCGGTGTTGGATCTGATTGGCCATCAATCGCGATAATGCTCGGTGTGGTTTTGGGTCTGGTCCTCGGTAAGCAAATTGGTATCACGGGTGTGGCGGCATTTTCGATTTTCTTAGGAATCGCTAAGAAACCGACCGGTGTCTCATGGAAATTACTGTATTCAATCAGCTGGCTTGGCGGGATAGGATTTACTATGTCGTTGTTCATTAGCGCACTCGCATTTGGCGGAGCGCCTTTGAATGATGCGGCAAAGCTTGGCATCCTAATAGCTTCCCTCATCGCCGGAGTCGGTGGATTCTTCTTTCTGAAACGGAATCTACCGCGATATCATTCTAAATATAATGGAGAAGAAACTACGGAGAGAACAATTGTAGCAGGATAAGGAGGTGGCGATGTCCAGCTTCTTTGCTTGCCTGAATCCATTTCCTCCGTCTCCTGATAACAGCATGCTCTTTTAATAGAGGACCCGGTACATCATACATCAGGCCGACATCGAGGTGGGGTATTTCCAGTTTTTTGCTATTGAGCTCCAAAACGGATTAATCCCTTTTTCATCCTTTCGGAGTATTTTCTCTCCAGGTAGCTCTCGGTATACTTATTCAAGCCTCAGAGAAGGCGCTTTTTCATCCTTCATTGGTGAGAAAGGAATTGTTGTACTACAATGGGCAGGAATAGTATAGACAAGAAGAATTCTATCATAGCATTTTGTCCTTTGCATATGGCATCCGAGTTGACCATCAGTAGGCTCGTGAATTTGTTATCGAAACGGATCGCTGGTATGAAGGCAAAGAAATCCCAATCCCGACCAGTAAGGCCGAATGAATCAGTTATGAGGAATCAGAAGAGGTTGTGAATCGAAAAAACAGACATTCAGCAGACTGCGAAGGTGAAAGTTTCTCATACATAAAGACTCGATAAATTATATGCAAAGCAACCCAATCAACCTGTCTGCTCAGCAGGCGAACAAACAAGGGAGGAAGAGAATAACTATTCGAATGGTTTTATGTTTCGAGCGTGGAAAAATAATGAAGATGTCCCAAATACCAGTGCTTGTATTGAAAACAGAAATGAAAGGAGAACAGGCCGTGAAAAATATATTCGGTAGCGCGGTTGATTCTGTTGGTCGCTTACAGCATTCGTTCGTGCAATCGACCATCATCGGGGTGCTCCTGGCAATGAGCCCGATATCGGGATTGAGTCAGTTCGGGACGCTCAGCGACAAATCAACAAGTGCGGGAACCGCAATATCTGCTCCGCGCACGTCTTCAGATAGCCTGAGAAACAAAGACATCCAGAAGAAAGAAATGGTCTTTGTCAAAAGCGGAAGCTTCAAAATGGGCAACAACAACGGGTATGAGGGAGAACGTCCCGAGCACGCTGTACGTCTTAACGATTTTTACATAGACCGGCATGAGGTGACAGTAGGTGAATATAGAATCTTCTGTGCGGCGACAGCCAGATTATTCCCCGCTCCGCCGGCATGGGGATGGAACGACAACGATCCGATGGTGAAAGTGACATGGAATGATGCTGTTGCATTCGCAACCTGGGTGGGAAAAAGGCTGCCGACGGAAGCAGAGTGGGAATATGCTGCCCGGGGCGGACAGCAATCAAAGGGATATAAGTACAGCGGCAGCAACGAAATAGATGAGGCGGGATGGTTTGTCGAAAACTCAAAGAACAAAACGCATCCGGTCGGAACGAAAAAGGGAAATGAACTCGGAATCTATGACATGACGGGAAATGCCCTGGAGTGGTGCACGGATTGGTACAGCAGCAGCTATTACAATGACAGCCCTGAAGATAATCCTAAGGGACCGAGTAAGAAATGGGATCATATTATCCGCGGAGGTTCGATGAAGGGAGATCGTGATGACTGCAGGGTCACATTTCGCAATAATGCCGCCATCAACAGACAAAGAAATGATCTGGGCTTCCGCTGCGTCATGGACAAGTGATCGCCATGAATCCACTACTGTATTATTCATAGGCATTTGCCGCGCAGGCAGAGACATTGCTGCCTCTCTATCGAAAATCGATACCGAAGGTGTATCATCAAGTAGATTTAATGAAACCACTAATTACCTCACCAGGAGGAATTGAAAAACTGGATGGTCAATACACACGGTTGCCAGCTTATGGTTTTTCTAAAACCATCATGGAACCAAACGCAAAACACCTCCGTGTTATTCGTGCCGAAGGTACTGCCTGGAGCGATTGGGGAAATCAATCCCGTGTCGCGCGCGATCTCTCACAAATGGCAATGGGATTGCTGTGATTCAAAAGAATTATGAAAAATCCACTATGAAGCGAGTCTTTAAATGACGAAAGGAAGATGATGGCACAAAATACAATTGAAAAGATAGAAGAGAAGATTCGCACAAACACATCTCTCATCGAAAGCGATAAGGCACAGCTTCTTAATCTACTGGCAACGTTAAAGCCTGAAATGGAGAAGTTCTCGAAGGACCAGGCAGAACATGCAGAGAGTGTCGCAGGATTTATCGAGCGCTCAACACATGAAGCGTTGCGGAAGCAAAAGAATCCGACGCTTTTGAAGTTAGCAGTTGATGGTTTGTCGGCTTCGGTGAAAGGTTTTGAAGCATCACATCCGCAATTAGTTGAAAATGTAAATTACATAGCGAGTGCATTGGCAAATATGGGAATTTAAAAAACGAGGTGAGTCCATGGAAGAAAAACAAGTAGTCGTTGGCGAATATGAAAATGAAATAGACGCTGAAATTGCAAAAGGGCATCTCGAATCGTCGGGTATCCCGGCATTCATACTAAAAGACGATAGCGGTGGAATGCTGCCATCGCTGCAGAATACGGAAGGTGTTCAGTTGGTGGTTGATGAATCTCAGAGTGAGAAAGCCAGGAAAATACTTGTGGAAAAATCATGAAAGACAATCCTCTAAAGAAGTTGGAAGCACTCGGGCAGTCCATCTGGTTGGATTACATCCGCCGTGATCTGATCTCCAGCGGCAAGCTTCGACGGTTGATCGATGAGGATGGGCTATGTGGAATGACCTCGAACCCGGCCATCTTTGAAAAGGCGATAGTGGAAAGTCATATGTACGAGCAGGATATTCGCGATTTGGCCTTGAAGGAAAAGGACGTCAAATCAATCTATGAGACTCTCAGCCAGCGCGACGTACGGAGTGCTGCTGACGAATTCAGATCTGTGTATGAAAAGACTGACGGAAGGGATGGATATGTCAGTCTGGAGGTCAACCCTCATCTGGCGCATGATACCAAAGGGACCATAGATGAAGCACGCCGATTGTGGACCGCACTGGAGAGACCCAATGTTTTGATCAAAGTGCCGGCGACGTACGATGGTCTGCATGCTATCCAGCAACTCATCAGCGAAGGGATCAATGTCAATGTCACGTTGCTCTTTGGGTTACCCCGGTATCGACAGGTTGTGGAAGCCTACATTGCAGGACTTGAATTGCGTGTATCTCAAGGGAAGCCCGTGAAACATATCGCATCGGTGGCCAGTTTCTTTCTCAGCCGTATTGATACTCTCCTGGATCCGCTTACGGAAAGCAACTTTACGTCGGATGATACGAAGGCTGAAATTGCCAAGAAAGTGCGTGGACAAGTAGCCATTGCGAGTGCCAAATCGGCTTATCAAATCTACAAAGACATTTTCGGCAGCAATAGATTTACAAATCTGGCAGACAAAGGAGCCCAAACGCAACGGTTGCTCTGGGCAAGTACAAGTACAAAAAACCCGGCGTACAGTGATGTAAAATATATTGAATCACTTATTGGTCCGGACACGGTCAATACTGTGCCGCCTGAAACTATCGATGCTTATCGTGATCACGGCGATCCGAAATCACGTCTCGAAGAAGATGTCAAGGAAGCCGATTGGATCATGGCACAATTGCCGGAACTCGGGATCAGCATCGACAAGATGACTCAACAGCTTGAAGACGAAGGTGTCAAGAAATTCAATGAGCCGTTCGACAAGCTGATGGCGGCCTTGACGCAACAGATTGCTAAATCTACATAAAAAAGAAAGGAAGATACTCATGCCGGAATTTGGATCACCCTTTTCAGGGTTTGCAAAGGATAGAAAACTCACGGATGCGGAACTTGTCAGAGCGATTCGTTTCATGGTCGCCGCAGAGTATGAAGCGGTTCAATTATACATGCAGCTTGCCGAATCAATCGATAACAAACTCGCCGTGAAAGTGCTCAAAGAGATAGCAGATGAAGAACGTGTGCACGCTGGAGAGTTTCTGCGATTACTCCACGAGATTGCCCCCGATGAAAAAAAGTTTTATGCCGAGGGAACAAAGGAAGTTGAAGAAAAAATTCGAAAAAAAAAGAAGAGCCGCGGATAACTCGTCCAGAACGCTCTTCAACAAACTGATGAAGTTCTCAAGAGAGCGTGCGGAAGAAAATTCTTCAGAAGAAAGAAACCGACCATAAAATGCTCGTCCCTTTCGCTGAATCGGCAGCGTCAAATCATATCAATTGGACGGCATATCACGACACTGAAAGGAAATCTTATGTTTATCGTTGATCTGTTTGTCGCTCTAGTCTGTGGGATGATTATTGTTTCGATTGTTTCCCGTGCTTTTGGCACAAAGGGACCCTGGGGAAGTTTGCTGTGGTTTATTGTAGTGGTATCCCTTTTCGCATGGGCCGGCGGCATCTGGCTTGTTCCCTTTGGACCTGTGTTGTGGGGAATAGACTGGTTACCCATTATTTTCATGGGATTTCTGGTTTCACTTTTGCTCACGGCGGCCAGCCCACGGACTCCGCGCAAGCGCAAGAATGAGCAAGAGGAGGCTATCGCCGAGGCGGAAAGGAAAGCGGTTATCGACACCATTTTTTGGGTACTGATTATTTGCCTGATTGTTTTCGGCCTCTTCCACTATGCTTGGTATCCCAGGGTTGGTTGAAAGTGATTCAACCTCACTAATTCCTTCGGAGGTCAATAAATGAGGCAGCAAAAATTAACCGGCACAAATCTAGAATCCTTGATAGACTTGCTGTCAAGCAAGAATGGCGCGACTCGTTTGAAAGCAAGGAAATCATTGGTGGCACTTGGCAATCCTGCTGTGTCATCACTCACTCAGGCATTGCGGAATTCGAGGTCGGATCAAGTTCGCTGGGAAGCAACCAAAACACTTGGCGCAATCGGTGATACAAAGGCCATCCCATCGCTGGTAAAAGCACTCGAAGACAACGATTCTGACGTAACATGGGTGGCGGCCGAAGCATTGCGAAAGTTCAAAAAAGCCGCCTGGCCGCAACTATTGCGCGCGTTGATCAAAAGCAAACCAGATTCTGTCTTGTTGCGCCAGGGAGTGCACCATGTTATTCGAAATCAGAAGGAGGATGGATTCAACGATTTACTTGCGACGCTCAAGGCCTCGTTGGAATCCAGCACGGCGTCAGAATCAACACCGTTTGCCGCATTGAACATCCTTAGACGAATGAAAACAAGACTATGAGCACCCATTTGCGCGATGGAAGTCCGGTGAGGGATTCCTTGCCCACCGATATCAATGGCTTCGATTCTCTTACGGAACTGGCTTTAGATCTGCGCTGGTCATGGAATCATTCTACCGACGAAGTGTGGCGGCAGATTGATCCGGTATTGTGGGAATTGACTCATCATCCTTGGGATGTTCTTCAGACCGCCTCCCGGGAGAAGGTCAAGGAGGTGCTGTCCCATCCTGATTTCAGAAAGAAGATCGATACTCTCATACAATGCAAGAAGCAAGAAGAGAAAGCACCTGCGTGGTTTCAGCAAAATTATGCACATGCCCCATTAAGCTGTGTTGCTTACTTCAGCATGGAATTCATGCTGAGTGAGGCGCTCCCGATCTATTCGGGAGGGCTCGGCAACGTAGCTGGAGATCAATTAAAAACTGCAAGCGATCTGGGCGTGCCGGTGGTCGGTGTGGGGCTGCTGTACCAACAAGGTTATTTTCGGCAAGAGATCGATCGAGAGGGTGTACAACAGGCCCTTTACCCTTATAATGATCCCGGACAACTTCCAATCACACCATTGCGTCATCGTAATGGTGAGTGGTTGCGTTTGGAGATTGCCTTGCCGGGTTACTCGGTCTGGTTGCGAGCATGGCAAGTGCAGGTCGGAAGAATCAAGCTCTACTTGCTGGATAGCAATGACGCTGCGAACTCTCCAATTCATCGGGGGATTACCAGCGAGCTCTATGGCGGCGGGTCGGAGTTGCGGTTGAAACAGGAAATGGTGCTTGGGATCGGCGGATGGCGGTTGCTCCGTGCGCTCGGTATCAAGCCGGAAGTCTGTCATCTGAATGAAGGGCATGCTGCCTTCGCTGTTCTGGAACGCGCAAGAAATTTTATGGAAGATACAGGGCAACCTTTTGAAGTCGCACTGGCTGTGACTCGAGCGGGGAACCTCTTTACCACACACACGGCAGTGGCCGCCGGTTTTGACCGCTTCGCACCGGCTCTCGTTGAGCAATACCTTGGCTGGTACGCCAAAGAGAAGCTTGGCATTACGATCAACGATCTTCTGGCACTAGGTCGACAAAACTCGAACGACTCAACTGAAAATTTCAATATGGCATTTTTGGCAATTCGTGGGAGCGGAGCAGTTAATGGTGTAAGTCGCTTGCACGGAAAAGTCAGCCGGAACCTCTTTCAGTCTCTTTTTCCCAAATGGCCTGCGGACGAAATACCTGTCGGATATGTAACGAACGGAGTCCACATGCCGACATGGGACTCCGCAGAAGCCGACGACCTCTGGATGGAAGCGTGCGGAAAGGATCGCTGGCTGGGGACGACGAAAACCATTGAGGAGGATATCCGGCGTATCTCAGATGCCAGGCTGTGGCAATTTCGCATTGCCGCCAGCAAGTCTTTTGTTGAATATATCCGTGGACGGTTATCCCTGCAGCTGGCCTCATCCGGGGCGTCTCGCGAAGCAGTGGAAGAGGCGAAACATTTCTTTGACCCCAATGCATTGACTTTAGGATTTGCGCGTCGCTTTGCCACATACAAACGACCCAACATGCTGCTGCACGATCCGGAGCGATTGCTGCGCTTATTAACAAATGAAAAGCGGCCTGTGCAACTCGTTATCGCCGGTAAAGCACATCCTGCAGATATCGCAGGGCGGGCCCTGATTCAACAGTGGATACAATTCATCCGGCAGACCGAAGCTCGACGCCATGTGATCTTCCTTAGTGATTATAACATGCTCCTAAGTGAGTACCTTGTGCAGGGTATTGATGTCTGGATCAACACGCCGCGGCGCCCATGGGAAGCGTGTGGAACAAGCGGCATGAAAGTACTTGTCAATGGGGGCATCAATCTTTCTGAGTTAGATGGTTGGTGGGCGGAAGCCTACACGCCGGAAGTGGGCTGGGCGTTGGGTGATGGTCAAGAACACGGCGATGATCCCGCCTGGGACGCAATCGAAGCCGATGCGCTTTACGATCGTCTCGAACGCGAAGTGATTCCCGAGTTTTACGCCCGCAACGACAAAGGTATCCCGGCTGCCTGGATTGCTCGCATGCGGGAAAGTATGGCGAAGCTTACACCGCGTTTCTCCGCCAACCGCGCAGTGCGCGAATATACCGAACAACATTATCTCCCAGCAGCTACCGAATATCATAAGCGCATGGACAATAAAGGAGCAATCGGAAAACTGATAGTCGATTGGCAGCACATATTGGAACAAAAATGGACGGCGCTGCATTTCGGCGTGATGAAGGTGGAGATTTTTGGCGAGCAGCATGTCTTTGAGATTCAGGTCTTTCTTTCTGATCTCGATCCGAAGGCTGTGCAGGTGGAACTTTACGCGGATGGAATCAACGGTGGTGCCTCAGTCCGGCAGGAGATGAAGCTTCTTTGTCTGCTGGACGGTGTAAAGGGCGGCTATGTGTACAGTGCGGCTGTCTCTTCGTCCCGTCCACAAGCGGATTATACGGCGCGGCTCATACCGCACTTTGACGGCGTTGCGGTGCCTTTGGAAGAAGTAAGAATACTATGGCAACGATGATTTACGGCGGCCATGTCGGACTATGTAAATTCCGAGCCCGTCAATGTCTAAGATGGTTCTTCAGTATCACTGGCATCGGCAAGATGTTTTAGAGATGATGACCATGAATCTCTTAAGAGACGATGTGATCAATAAAAGAAAAGGCCATGAAGAAATTGACTACAATCACCGGCATGTTTCTGGATATCGGTGGTGTTTTGCTTAACGACGGGTGGAGTCATGCAGCTAGTGCCGAAGCGGCCAAGACGTTTGGATTGGATTTGGAAGAGTTGAATAAACGGCATACCGAGGTCCTCGACACCTACGAATTGGGAAAGCTTACACTCGAAGAATTTTTTGATCGGACAGTGTTCTACGAGAAACGGTCGTTTACTCCGGATCAGTTCCGGAAATTTATATTTGCCCAGTCGAAGCCATATCCCGAAATGCTTGATTTGGTTCGCCGGCTAAAGACACACTATGGATTGAAGATTGTCGCAGTCAGCAACGAAGGGCGCGAGTTGAATGAGTATCGGATTCACAAGTTCAAGCTGGATGAGTTTGTGGATTTCTTCATTTCCTCGTGCTTCGTGCGTTTGCGGAAACCCGACGCGGATATCTTTCGTGTTGCCCTCGATACCGCGCGGCTTCCGGCCAAACAGGTAGTCTATATCGAAAATACACCGATGTTTGTTGAGATCGCAGAAGGTTTGGGGATTCGGAGTATTCTTCACACGGATTACAAATCTACGTGTGTGAAACTGGCTTCGCTTGGATTGGAGGTTGCTGAATGACAAACCAGTCATCCGCAAAACCGACTCACGCCGGTGTGCTGGCGATCAACGGCGGCTCATCAAGCATCAAGTTCGCGTTATATCAAACAGGTGAACCGTTGAAAAAGAGCTTTCACGGAAACGTTGACCGTATTGGATTGTCTGGTACGAACTTAGCTTTCAGCGACGTAACAGGAAAGCAGAACGGCAGTCTCATTCTTGAATCCTCTGATACCAGGTCGGCAGCGAACTTCCTGATTGATTGGCTTGAAAAACAGATTGATTTCACTTTGATCAACGGAGTCGGACATCGAGTGGTTTTCGGTATGAAACACACGAAACCAGAACTCATTACAGCAGAATTGCTGAGTGAATTACACCGCATCAGCCCGTACGATACGGATCACCTTCCCGCGGAGATTGAATTAATCGAGGTGCTGCGGCAACGGTATCCTGAAATTCCTCAAGTCGCTTGCTTTGATACGGCGTTTCATCGCACAATGCCGCGTGTGGCTGCATTGCTTCCGATTCCCCGTCGCTTCGACGGGAAAGGGATTCAGCGATATGGTTTCCACGGATTATCGTACGCCTTTATAATAGAAGAACTTGCTCGTGTCGCCGGTACGAAGGCAGCCCGGGGCCGCGTGATACTGGCTCACCTTGGTAGTGGAGCGAGCCTGGCTGCAGTCCGCGACGGTAAGAGTATTGACACCAGCATGGGCTTCACACCTGCCGGCGGGTTGACGATGGGTACCCGACCGGGTGATTTGGATCCCGGCGTTGCGTGGTACATGATGCAGTCGGAGAATCTGACACCCAAACAGTTTAATGATATTATCAATCATGAATCCGGTTTGCTTGGAGTTTCTGAAACCAGTTCCGACATGCGTGATTTGCTTGTGCATGAAACCCGTGATGTTCGTGCGGCGGAAGCAGTTGCGCTATTTTGTTATCAGGCGAAAAAGTGGATAGGAGCTTTCACCGCTGCACTTGGCGGACTGGACACTCTGGTTTTTGCCGGTGGCATTGGTGAAAATTGTCCTATCATTCGCTCTCGCATTTGTGACGGACTGGAATTTCTCGGAATTAAACTTGAAGAAAAGAAAAATGCAGCGAATGAAGGCGTGATTTCCGGAACAGCCAGCCATGTTGCGGTCCGCGTTATTCGTACAGACGAAGAACAGATGATCGCGCATTTAGCATGCAGTGTACTCGGACTTGGCACGTCCAGTGAAGAAATAGTGAAATAAATAACGAGGATCGTCACAATCCGAAAGGGCTGCTATTATGTTATACAAAGCGAAAACACTCAAAGGGTTTACATTGCACGGAATCGACGGAGAAATCGGGAAGGTCGAAGAATTCTACTTCGATGATCACCATTGGACGATTCGCTATTTGGTCGCCGACACAGGGGACTGGCTTACGGATAGGGAAGTGTTGATCTCCCCGTATGCTCTGATTGCCGTAAATAAGGAAAAACAACATATCACCATTGATCTAACAAAAAAACAAATTGAGGGCAGTCCATCCCTGGATAGCGACAAGCCTGTGTCGAGACAATTCGAGGAGACATATTACGGATATTATGGATGGCCGATGTATTGGGGCGGTCCATACATGTGGGGAGCCTATCCCTCCATTGTGCGTGTCCATGAAAAATTGAGAGAATCTCTCAAAAGTGAAAAAGCGTGGGATCCCCATTTACGCAGCACCCACGATGTAGATGGTCACGAGATCCAAGCCATGGACGGCGAGATTGGCCACGTTGAGGATTTTATCATCGATGACGAGACGTGGGCGATTCGTTATCTCATCATTGGCACACGGAACTGGTGGCCGGGAAAAAAAGTGCTCGTTTCACCACGATGGATTGAGCGCGTCAGTTGGCTCGAGTCGAAAGTCTTCGTCAATCTTTCCCGCGAAACCATCAAGCAGTCACCGGAATATACGGATGAGTCTCTGATAACCCGGGATTATGAAATCGGACTGCATCGACATTACAATCGCGAGGGATACTGGATCGATAAACCTGCCGCTGAAGAACATTCTCGTTGAAATGGAAAAGGAAAATCGAAAATGGAATCAAAAACTCTATCCCCGGAACTTCTTCACAAGATGCATGCCTACTGGCGCGCCGCTAATTATTTGTCGGTCGGCCAGCTCTATCTCCACGACAATCCTTTGCTCCGAGAGCCGCTGAAACTGACACATGTGAAGTCGATGCTGCTCGGGCATTGGGGGACCACACCGGGGCAGAACTTTATCTATGTTCATTTGAATCGTGTCATCAAGAAGTATGATCTCAATATGTTCTATATCGCTGGTCCCGGTCACGGCGGCCCGGCAATTGTGGGCAATGTTTACCTCGAAGGTACGTGGAGTGAAGTTTATCCTGACGTTACCCGGGACGAAGCCGGACTGAAAAAGCTCTTCAAGCAGTTTTCGTTTCCCGGCGGCATTTCCAGCCATGTTGCTCCGACGACGCCGGGGTCGATTCATGAAGGCGGCGAATTAGGTTATTCGCTCAGTCACGCCTTTGGTGCAGCGTTCGACAATCCCGATCTGGTCGTTGCTTGTGTTATCGGTGATGGTGAAGCGGAAACCGGACCCTTGGCAACAGCATGGCAATCCAACAAGTTTCTCAATCCGATCACCGATGGAGCCGTATTGCCGATCCTTCATCTCAACGGCTACAAAATTGCAAACCCAACGGTATCGGCCCGCATAGAGCATGAAGAATTGGAACAATTCTTGCGAGGCTGCGGATGGACGCCTTATTTTGTGGAAGGGGATGATCCGGAAAAAATGCATCATCTCATGGCCGGTGTTTTGGACGACGTCATCGAAAATATTCGACAGATTCAAAATAACGCGCGAAATAAAAATGATACCACTCGACCGCGTTGGCCGATGATCGTTCTCACTTCACCCAAGGGCTGGACCGGACCGAAAGTCGTCGATGGTCTGCAAATCGAAGGCACCTTTCGAGCTCATCAGATTCCGCTGCTTGTGGATTCTGAGCATCCCGATCATTTAAAGCTTCTTGAAAACTGGATGAAGAGCTATAAGGCAGAAGAATTGTTCGATCAGAATGGGCGACTCATACCGGAATTGGCCGAACTGGCACCCAACGGTGAACGAAGAATGGGCGCCAATCCTCATGCCAACGGTGGAGTATTACTGCGCGATTTGGTTATGCCTGATTTTCGGAAGTACGCAGTGACTGTGCCATCGCCGGGATCGGTTGATGCTGCCGACACACACATGCTTGGAGAGTTTCTGCGCGAGGTTGTAAGCCTTAATCGGGAACAGCGAAATTTTCGGATCTTCGGTCCCGATGAGACACTTTCAAACCGATTAAATGCTGTTTTTGATGTCACCAACCGGCAGTGGGAAGCGCGGACGAAAGAAAATGATGAGTTTCTTGCAGTTGATGGACGTGTGATGGAGATGCTGAGCGAGCATCAATGTGAAGGATGGCTCGAGGGATATCTGCTTACCGGAAGACATGGGTTGTTTAACTGCTATGAGGCATTTATTCACATCATCGATTCGATGTTCAACCAGCACGCCAAGTGGCTGAAAGTTTGTGCGGAATTGCCGTGGAGAAAGAAAATTGCATCGTTAAATTACCTGCTTGCTTCCCATGTTTGGCAGCAAGCCCATAATGGCTTTACCCATCAAGACCCCGGTTTCATCGATCATGTGGTAAACAAGAAGGCTTCCATCGTGCGCGTGTATCTTCCGCCCGATGCCAACTGTCTGCTATCGGTATGGGATCATTGTTTAAGAAGCCGTCACTATGTTAACGTTGTGATCGCGGGCAAATATCAGGCACCTCAATGGTTGACCATGGATGCAGCAATCGAACATTGCACCAAAGGGATCGGCGTGTGGCAGTGGGCAAGCAACGATCAAGGCAAGGAACCGGACCTGGTAATGGCTTGCTGCGGCGATGTGCCTACACTTGAGTGTCTGGCCGCAGTTTCAATTTTGCGCGAACATTTGCCGGAGCTTAAGGTCCGCGTTATAAACGTTATTGACCTGATGAAACTGGAATCGAATACGCAGCATCCTCACGGGTTAAACGAGCAGGAGTTCGACGCGCTATTTACTAAAGATAAACCGGTTATATTCGCGTTCCATGGATACCCAAAGCTTGTTCACATGCTGACATACCGCCGCAATAACCACGCGAACATGCATGTACACGGCTATAAGGAAGAAGGCACCATCACGACGTATTTCGACATGACGGTCTTGAACGGCCTCGACAGATTCCACTTGGTGCTCGACGCCATAAACCGCCTGCCGCAACTTGGCGAAAGCGGTACCAGGCTCAAAAAGCTGCTGGAGGATAAGCTTGTCGAACACAGGAAGTACATCGACAAGAACGGAGAAGACATGCCGGAGATTCGGAATTGGAAGTGGGGTCTCTAGAAAAACTCGGAACATAAATAGTAAATACATAAAGGAGTCTTGTATGAAGCTGAATATAAAAGCATTTGCATTGACGTGCAGTTTGATTTGGGGATTCGGGCTTTTTGCGTTGACATGGTGGATCATGGCTTTTGAGGGACAGACAGGAGAAGTAACCATTATCGGGAAAATATATCGGGGCTTTTCGATTACACCCCTTGGTAGTGTAATTGGTTTGGGCTGGGCATTGGCGGATGGATTCCTCGGAGGCCTTATTTTTGCCTGGCTGTATAACGTACTGAGCGGCAGGTGGGGTAATTCCAAATGAATACTCAATTACTTACAGACACTGCGAAAACCCTGGTTGCAGGCGACAAGGGTCTGCTGGCGATGGATGAAAGTAATCCAACATGCAACAAACGGTTTGCGAAGTTGGCGATTCCCCAGACCGAGGAAGCCCGGCGAGCCTATCGGGAGTTGATTGTGACCACACCCGGCCTCGGTGAGTGCATTAGCGGCGCGATCCTCTACGATGAGACAATTCGCCAAAAAATGAAAAATGGCACTCTCTTTATTAAAGTCATTACCGATGCGGGAATCATACCCGGTATCAAAGTTGACACAGGTGCCATAGACATGCCAGGTCATCCTGGAGAGAAAATTACTGAAGGTTTGGACGGATTGCGTGACCGTCTCTATGATTATTTTCGCATGGGCGCTCGTTTTGCCAAGTGGCGTGCAGTGATTGCCATCGGCGACGGCATCCCCAGTCGCGGGTGCATCCAGGCCAATGCACAGGCATTGGCCCGCTATGCCGCGTTGTGTCAGGAAGCAGGATTGGTTCCTGTCGTTGAGCCGGAAGTGCTTATGGATGGCGATCATACAAGGGAGAGATGTTGCGAGGTAACTGAGGAAGTTCTGCGGACAGTTTTCAACCACCTCTACACACAAGGGGTGATGCTGGAGGGTATGATCCTGAAGCCCAATATGGTTCTTCCTGGATTATCCTGCCCGCCACACCAGGAGGTGTCTGAGACGGGGATTGGCGAACAGCAGTATCAAGTGAGATTGATTGATCGGCAGCAAGAAGATTCTTCCGAAGTTGACGAGGTGGCCGACGCAACAGTGAATTGTCTCTTGCGATCTGTTCCTGCTGCAGTTCCGGGGATTGCTTTCTTGTCGGGCGGTCAATCCGCTGAACTTGCCTCGGCACGTTTAAATGCCATGAATCTTAGATTCAAAACGAAGCTGCCTTGGGCGTTGTCGTTTTCGTTTGCCCGCGCCATCCAGCAACCAGCGTTGGAAATCTGGCAAGGTAAGGAAGTCAATGTGTTGGCGGCACAGCAAGCACTGTATTATCGAGCCAAATGCAATCGCGCTGCGCGTCGTGGCGAATACACTGCTGCGATGGAAATAACATGAGTATGACAAGTCGAATATCTCTGTATCCATTGCGATTCGAACCGATCTATCAATATCGGCTCTGGGGTGGTCGGCGTTTAGCCGACGTACTCACAACACCGCTACCGAAGGATGGCCCGATTGGCGAAGCATGGCTATTGAGCGATCGCGATGATCATGCCAGCGTTGTCGCCGATGGACCGCTCAAAGGATGGACTATCGGGCAATTGCTTCAGCAATCGCCTGTGCAGATGATGGGAAAATTGGCCGGGCGCTTCCACCGGTTTCCGCTGCTGCTGAAGTTTCTCGATGCTCGTGAAACGCTTTCGGTTCAAGTGCATCCATCGGATCAGCAAACTGACTTACTCCCTGCCGGTGAACACGGCAAGACCGAAGCATGGGTTGTGCTGGAAGCGGGAAATGAGAGTCGCATCTATGCGGGGATGAAACCAAATACAACTGCTGATGATTTGCGGCGAGCAATTGCCGATAACACTCTGGCTGATCACCTGGCCAGTTTCAGGCCGGAGCGTGGTGACGGCATCTTTCTACAAGCCGGGACAATTCATACGCTGCGTGACCTCGTGGTTTTTGAGGTGCAGGAAAATAGTGACGTGACGTTTCGTCTCTACGACTGGGATCGCATCGATACCAAGACCGGCCGGCAACGAGCTCTGCAGATCGATCAAGCGATGGCTTGTATAGATTTTTCCCAAGGTGCCATAGCTCCGGTGGTGCCGATGGTGGAAGACGTAATACCAGTACTGCGCGAACGTCTCTTCCTTTGCGGGCATTTTGGATTGTGGCGACTCCGCGGAGACTCGCCGTTCATGGTCGGCGTAGCCGGAACGGCGCGTGTGCTGGTGTGCATCGCCGGCGGCGGGCAATTGGAACACGAAGGCGATAATTATTCTGTCAATAAAGGTGACGTGCTACTCCTGCCGGCCGTGCTTGGTGTGTGCACCTTTCATCCGCGCAATGAAGTGAGCATGTTGGAAATTTCGATTCCGGAAGGAATGTAGCCCAATGAAAAAACTCATCGTTTTCGATCTGGATGGTACGCTTGCTGAAAGCAAAGCCTCCCTCGACGCTGAGATGTTGGTGTTGCTGCACAACCTTCTCGGCACCGTCAACGTTGCCGTGATTTCCGGAGGTGATTGGCCGCAGTTTGAAAAACAACTGGTCTCCAATCTTCCACACGACGAACAGCTGAAGAATCTGTCCCTTCTTCCCACCTGTGGAACGAAGTTCTACCAATATACCGGTGATTGGAGAAAGATATATTCGGAGGACTTCACCGACAAAGAGAAAGAAAAGATTGTCAGTTCATTAAAGCAGGCGGTTGGGTCGGCGGGATTCAAGGTTGAAAAAGTATGGGGAGAGGTGATAGAAGATCGGGGAAGCCAGATTACATTTTCCGCATTGGGACAGCAGGCGCCCATCGAAGAAAAGAAAAAATGGGATCCTGATTTTACCAAGCGGAAGAAGATAAAATCCTTCCTCGATAAGATCCTCCCCGGGTTTTCCGTGCAGTTGGGTGGTACAACCTCCGTTGACGTCACCAAACCGGGCATCGATAAGGGGTATGGGATTAGGAAACTCCGGGACGTCCTGAAAATTGCAGTTGAGGATATGATATTTATCGGAGACGCTTTGTTCCCCGGCGGGAACGACTATCCGGCCAAAGAAGCAGGAGCTGTGTCCATCCAGGTCAAAGATCCTCATGAGTCGAAACGGGTGATTGAAGCGATTGTCGCCTGCATGGAAAAAGTACGATAGAAAATTAATCTTGGGCAGGAGCATTGATGAGCAGTTTTCAATTGCAGCGTTTAGGAATGTTGATGGAGCCGGAGCCGGGCAATCCGCTCGAGGTCGAAGGTGTCCTGAATCCGGCCGCCGTTCGCGGACCTGATGGTACGCTTTACCTGTTTCCACGGCTTGTTGCGAAGGGCAATTACTCGCGCATCGGTATTGCACGAGTTCTGTTTAATGAAGCCGGCGATCCGTCCGGAGTCGAAAGGCTCGGTATCGCACTGGAGCCGGAGACCGATTATGAACGGCGATCCGATGGCAGCGGCTGCTGTGAGGATCCACGTATCACATTTGTTGAACCGCTGCAGCGGTACATAATGAGCTACACGGCGTTTTCCTCCATCGGCCCACGGATCGCCCTGGCCATGTCGGAGGATTTATTTCATTGGAAACGACTGGGCCTCGCAGTGTTTGCTCCATATTGCGGCATCGATTTCGTCCACGTGGACAACAAGGATGCGAGCGTTTTCCCGGTCGCCGTTCCCAATCACGCCGGAAAAATGCAGATGGGTCTCCTGCATCGCCCGCTTTTCCCGGGTACTCGCCCTGAGGAAACCGCTTGTGAGTCCTCCGTTCGGGAGGTGGATCTCGATCATGAAAGCATTTGGATTTCCTACTGTCCGATGTCCCTGGAGGGAGTCGATTCGCAGCATCTCGGACTTTTCAATTCGCACCACCGGCTCGCAACTCCGGTGTCGCCGTGGGAACGGCTTAAAATCGGAGGCGGCACTCCGCCCATACTGACCCGGCACGGCTGGCTGATTGTATATCACGGTGTGAGTGAAGTCACTGAGTCGGACAAGAACGAAAATCATCTGTGTTACTCGGCCGGCGTGATGATCCTGTCGAAGGAGCATCCGCGCGTGATTCGCTATCGTTCTGTGGAGCCAGTGCTGACGCCGTTGCTTCGACAGGAACGCCACGGGACTGTCCCCAACGTTGTATTCCCTACCGGGATCGACCGGCGCGACGATCTTGGTACACCGGATCGCTTCGATGTTTATTACGGCATGGCAGACAGCCGCATTGGTGTGGCACGGCTTGATATGCCGGATTCCTTGCCGCCGGAAAGAGTCGCCGACTCACCGATAGCAGAGGTATAGTGCTCTCGATGTCGGAAATTCAAAACTGTCTAAAGAAACACATTATGCAATGAAAAAGTGAAATCCTTAGAGTGGATCAATATGAAAATTGGATTATGAGCGGAAGCACCATGCAGAACAAAACAAGCGCATCGAATGTCGGCTCAGTGGTCTCAGTCCGCGGAAGTGTTGTGGATGTACGATTCGATGCACATTTACCTCCCATCTATTCGCTGTTACATGCGAAAGAGGGAAGTATTGCCATCGAGATCTTAGCGCAACTCGATGCACATGTCGTACGCGGCATTGCACTGACTCCAACACAAGGCCTCGCCCGCGGTGTTGCGGTGGAAGATACGGGAGGACCATTGAAGGCTCCGGTCGGCAAGGGAATTCTCTCGCGAATGTTCGATGTGTTCGGGAACGCCATCGACCGGCAGTCGGCACCGACGGATGTCCAATGGCGCTCAGTTCATCATGCTCCACCGGCTTTGGCTCGGCGTTCGACAAAATCCGAGATCTTCGAGACCGGGATCAAGGTTATCGATGTACTGGTACCTCTCGAACGCGGCGGCAAAGCGGGCTTGTTCGGAGGGGCGGGTGTTGGCAAGACAGTGTTGCTTACTGAAATGATTCATAACATGATCGGGCACCAGGAGGGCGTCAGTATATTTTGCGGGATAGGGGAACGCTGTCGTGAAGGAGAGGAACTGTACCATGACATGAAGACAGCAGGCGTACTGCCGAACATGGTGATGGTCTTCGGGCAGATGAACGAGCCTCCGGGCAGTCGATTCCGTGTGGGCCATGCAGCGCTGACAATGGCTGAGTATTTCCGGGACGACGAGCATCGCGACGTGCTGTTGTTGATCGACAATATTTTCCGATTCATCCAGGCCGGCATGGAAGTCTCCGGCCTGATGGGACAAATGCCGTCGCGTCTGGGGTATCAACCGACTATGGGGACGGAACTATCGCGGCTGGAAGAACGCATCGCCAACACCGATGCCGGAGCGATCACATCCATTCAAGCGGTGTACGTGCCGGCAGACGATTTGACCGACCCGGCCGCCGTACACACATTCTCGCATCTCTCGGCATCTATTGTACTTTCTCGCAAGCGGGCGAGTGAAGGACTTTATCCCGCTGTTGATCTGCTGCAATCGAGCTCCAAAATGGCCACGCCCGGTATCGTGGGTGAACGACATTATCGTCTGGCACAGGAAATCCGACGGACGCTCGCACAGTATGAAGATCTCAAGGACGTCATTGCCATGCTCGGCTTGGAACAACTGGCTTCAGAAGACCGCAAGGTTGTCGCTCGTGCCCGACGTTTGGAGCGATTCCTCACACAGCCGTTCTTCGCCACCGAACAATTTAGTGGCATAAAGGGAAAACTCGTCAGCCTCAAAGACGCACTCGATGGCTGTGAACGAATATTGCACGATGAATTTAAAGACTACTCGGAAAGCGCTCTTTACATGATTGGGGCGATTGACGAAGCAAAGAAAAAAGCTCCGCCGGACAAACCAGAATCCAAGGCCAAACCTGGGGATAACACGAAAGCGAAGAATGACTCCAAGCCTGCCGCAGATTCCAAGCCCAAAGCCAAATCTGAACCGCAGTCGAAGGTCGATCCGAAATTAAAACCGGAGGTCGAACATGCAACAGACACTCATGCATCTTAAAGTTCTCTTGCCGTTTCAAATATTTGCCGAGAAAACCGACGTGTCGCGTATCGTCGCGGAAACACGCGAAGGCTCGTTTGGACTCTTGCCGCACCGACTCGATTGTGTGGCGGCGCTCGCGCCAGGGATTTTGATTTACGAAAATGAAGTGGAGGGCGAAGCATACGTGGCAGTCGATGAAGGTGTGCTGATCAAAACCGGCTTGGATGTGCTGGTCTCCGTGCGTAACGCAATTGCCGGAACAGACCTTGGCCAACTGCATGAGGCCGTTGAAAAGGAGTTTTTAGATCTGAACGAACGGGAGCAAAACGTTCGCTCAGTGATGACGAAAATGGAGAGCAGTTTCATCCGCCGTCTCGCGGAGTTTCATCATGAATGAAAAACAAGAAAACAAGAGCGTGAAGGACCAGACTGAGTTCAGTCAGGAAGTCGGCGCGAAAGCGGCACGCAAGATCAAAGCACGTAATTCTAGGCAGGGGGTCTGGTTCGGTTTGGGTATGATGGGGCTTATCGGATGGTCGGTGGTGGTCCCGACGCTGCTCGGCGCAGCGTTTGGAATCTGGCTGGACAATCGCCATGCAGGGAGCCATTCGTGGACGCTGATGCTGCTGGTCATCGGACTCGTTATCGGCTGTCTGAATGCGTGGCATTGGGTGGCCAAGGAAGACAAAGAAATGCGGGAGGATGAGGAGGAAACTAATGGTAAATGAAATTCTTATTCTGGTGCTGTCTTTGATGGCAGGTGCTCTGCTCGGCGTTTTGTTCTTCGGCGGTCTGTGGTGGACAGTTCAGAAAGTGGTTCTGTCCAAACGGTCAGCGCTTTGGGTTCCCGTCAGCCTGTTGCTGCGAACGAGCATTGCGCTGGTTGGTTTCTATTTTATTGCGAATGGTCATTGGGAGAGGCTGCTGGTGTGCCTCCTTGGATTCATAATCTCGCGTCTTATCGTAACGCTGTTCATCCGGGAGGGAGAAAAACCGACGCACATGAGACAGGAGGCCAGCCATGCACCTTAGTCCCGATCAGATGATCTTCTGGCAATACGGGTTTTTCAAACTCAACGGTACCATTGTGTTCACATGGGGACTGATGTTCGTACTGGCCATCGGGTCCAAACTCATCACACGCAGACTTTCCACCGGCTTGGAACGTTCCCGCTGGCAGAACCTTTTGGAAATCGTCATCACAGGCATTGAGAACCAAATTAAAGAAGTGGGGCTGAGTCAACCGCGAAAATATATTGGCTTTCTGGGTACGCTCTTCTTGTTTGTCGCCGCAGCCGCCTTGTGTACTATTCTTCCCGGCTACGAGCCGCCGACTGGTTCACTCTCTACCACGACTGCACTCGCGCTGTGCGTGTTTGTGGCCGTGCCGTTCTTCGGTATTGAGGAGCAAGGGGTGGCAGAGTACATCAAGTCCTATGTGAAGCCGACATTTATTATGCTTCCATTTAATATCATCAGCGAACTCTCACGTACGCTGGCTCTGGCCGTTCGTTTGTTCGGCAACATGATGAGTGGGGCGATGATTATTGCGATCCTGCTCACCATAACGCCATTCGTCTTCCCGATCATCATGACAGTTCTTGGTTTGCTCACCGGTATGGTGCAGGCGTACATCTTTAGCATTCTGGCAGCCGTCTATATCGCTGCCGCAACAAGAGTCAAAAAACCCAAGCCTGAACCCCAGGCCGAACAATGAATTTGAATAACAAAAACAAAAGGAGTTGCTATGGATAACATGACTATTATTGCGGTGGCATCAATTGTCATCGCCGGCATTACCACCGGTTTCGGTACTATGGGGCCTGCGCTGGCGGAAGGTAGGGCGGTCGCGACGGCACTGGGTTCGCTTGCACAGCAACCTGACGCTTCCGCTACAATTACCAGGACGCTGTTTGTGGGTCTGGCTATGATCGAGTCCACTGCTATTTACTGTTTCGTCGTCTCGATGATTCTTATCTTTGCCAATCCATTCTGGAACCACGTCATCGCTCAGGCTGGAGGAAAATAGACCTATGTTAATCGATTGGTTCACAGTCGGAGCACAGGTTCTCAATTTTCTCCTTCTTGTGTGGTTGATGAAGCGCTTTCTGTACAAGCCTATCATCCATGCTATCGAGGAGCGGGAGAAGCGAATTGCCTCGGAGCTTGCAAACGCCGATAAGAAAAAGTCCGAAGCACAGAAAGAATCCGACGAGTTCCGGCAAAAGAACGAGGAGTTCGACCGGCAGCGCGCCGCGCTCTTGAGTAAAGCGACGGACGATGCAAAAGCCGAACGTCAGCGCCTCCTCGACGAAGCGCGGAATACGGCAGACGCGTTGAGTTCAAAACGGCAGGAAGCGTTGAGAACCGAAGAACATAACATCCATCAGGCAATCAGCCGCCGGACAGAGCAGGAAGTATTTGCCATCACACGAAAGGCGCTGACGGATCTCGCCACGGTGAGTCTGGAAGAACGTGTGGGTGAAGTGTTCACCCGCCGCTTGCGAGAGATGGACAGCCAGGCGAAAGCAGGCCTCGGCGAAGCCCTTAAGAAAGCTTCTAAACCGGCGCTCGTACGCAGCGCGTTCGACCTGCCCCCGGAGCAACGAGCGGCGATCCAAAATGCGCTCAACGAAACCTTTTCGGCTGAAGTCCATATCCGGTTCGAGACCGCGCCAGACCTGATCAGCGGCATTGAACTCACCACAAATGGACTGAAAGTGGCTTGGAGCATCGCAGATTACTTGATGTCGCTGCAAAAAGGGGTTGAGGAACTTCTGAAGGAGAAGGATAAGACTGAAGCCAAGGCCAACTCATCGTCCGGTTTGACGCCGCAGATCGCAAAGCGCGCCTATGAACTGTACGAGCAGCAAGGCCGCAAGAGCGATTCGGCGAATCAGAATTGGAGTCAGGCGGAGCGGGAGATTCGGAAGGGTGAAGCCAAAACCGAGCCTACGCCTGAAGCCAAGACTGAGCCAAAACCTGAAGCCAAGGCCGAACCTAAACCTGAAGCCAAGGCCGAACCTAAACCTGAAGCCAAAGCCGAACCTAAACCTGAAGCTAAGACTGAGCCAAAACCTGAAGCCAAAGCCGAACCTAAACCTGAAGCCAAAGCTGAACCTAAGCCTGAAGCCAAAGCCGAACATAAGCCGGAAGATAAGCTCGAGCCTAAGCCTGAAGCAAAGGTCGAACCCAAACCAGAAGAACCAAAGCCCGATACAAAAAGCCAATGAACATGGAACCCGAGAATCTTCAGAACATCTTCGATAGCACGTTTGCGGGAATATGCCAGGTGCGGGAAGCATTCACGCCGCGGCTTACTCCACGTGAAGTGGGGACTATCACGAGTGTCGCAACCGGCATCGCCATGGTGTCAGGTCTCCCCGGCGTGGGCTTTGATGAATTGGTGACGTTTCCCGGCAACGTGCTCGGCATTGCCTTCAACGTGGACGCGGGTGAAATTGGGGTCATTCTGCTCGGTGAATACTGGCATCTTCACGCAGGAGATGAAGTCCAGCGCACGGGTCGGGTTATGGATGTAGCCGTGGGGAATGAAGTGCTGGGCCGTGTCATCGATCCGCTTGGTCGGCCACTCGATGGCAACGGCCCGGTGGCCTCCAACAAACGCCTGCCCGTCGAACGCCCCGCTGTGGCCATTATGGATCGCGCGGCCGTAACAGTGCCTCTCCAGACCGGCATCAAAGTCATCGACGCACTCATTCCTGTTGGTCGCGGTCAGCGCGAGTTGATTCTCGGCGACCGCCAGACGGGCAAAACCGCCATTGCGATCGACACTATTCTCAATCAGCGTGGTCAGAATGTTGTGTGCGTTTATTGTGCCATCGGTCAGCGCGCGTCCGCCGTTGCCAAGGCGGTGGCAACCCTGAAGGAAAAGGGAGCGATGGATTACACCGTCGTCGTTGTGACTGAGGGGAACGACCCGCCGGGGCTTGCTTACATTGCTCCTTATGCTGCGACGAGCATCGCAGAGTCTTTCATGGAAGCAGGCCGGGACGTGCTGATAGTTTACGACGACCTCACTCATCACGCACGCGCTTACCGCGAACTCTCTCTTTTGCTGCGCCGTCCGCCAGGCCGCGAAGCGTTTCCCGGCGACATCTTCTATATTCACTCGCGGTTGCTCGAACGTGCGACACACTTGCGCAAGGAACTTGGCGGCGGCTCCCTGACGGCCCTGCCCATCATCGAAACCGAAGCGCAGGATATATCCGCCTATATTCCGACCAATTTGATTTCTATCACGGATGGACAAATTTATCTTTCGCCGACGCTATTCGAATTGGGTATGCTGCCCGCAGTTGATGTCGGAAAATCCGTTTCGCGTGTCGGCGGCAAAGCTCAACGCGCAGCTTATCGAGCAGTTGCGGGTGATATCAAACTCGGTTATGCGCAGTTTGAGGAACTCGAAACATTTTCCAGATTCGGAGCCCGCTTGGATGAAGACACACGCAAGATTATCGAGCATGGAAGGCGAATTCGTGCTTGTCTCAAACAGCCGGAATTTTCCCCGGTGTCCGTGCCTGCGCAAATCGCTGTTCTGCTGGCGTTGACCGCAGAATTCTTCGACCGCGTGCCACTTGAGAAGATGACAGACGCCGAGCACGCAGTGCACGAGGCAGCATCCAACATCCCCGTGGAGGTTCGTAAGCGATTGAATACTGATGACAAATTGAGTGATGACGATCGCAAAACGATTATGGAAATCTCCCGCAAAGTGATCGAGAAGTTCCAACCCAAACCGGAAGCAAAACCCGAACCCAAGCCCGACGCCAAAGACGCGTCGAAGCCTGAAGTCAAAACCAAATCCGACTCCAAACCGAATGAATCCAAGACAGAACCAAAACCTGAGTCTGAACAAGAATCCGAAAAGGATGCACAAGCCAAAGTCCAGGCTGAGCCGAAGTCGAAATCAGATACCGAGAAAGATGAGACCAAACCTGAACATGAGGAGAAATCATGAGCGACACCACGGCGAGTCTACGCCGAAAGATCAGCGGAGCGAAGGATCTCCAATCCGTCGTCCGCACGATGAAGGCCGTTGCCGCATCGAGCATCGGGCAGTATGAGAAATCGGTACTCGCATTGGACGACTACTATCGCAATGTGGAGCTTGGGTTGGGCGTATGCTTCCGGGAAACCGGGTCGGTGCCATTGAGTGCAATAGGGAATAGAAAAACAGATGCACATACGATTGGTGCAATTGTGTTCGGTTCCGACCAAGGACTGGTGGGGCAGTTTAATGATGTGATTGCTGATTATGCGGTAAATGCACTGAGGTCGCTGTCCTCCAACCCTGAAATCTGGGCAGTCGGTGAGCGCGTTCATGCGCGGCTGACTGATGCGGGCTTGCCTGTGAGAGGACTCCTTTCTGTGCCGAACTCAGTGAAGTCTATTACCCCGCTTGTTGGACAGATACTTGTGGAAAGCGAGACGAGGCGCATTCATGGTACTGTCGATGAACTCCATCTTTTTTACAACCGCGCCACCTCCGGGGCGGTGTATGCGCCTGTCAGCCAACGACTGTTACCCCTTGACGAAAACTGGCGACGCAGACTCGCCGAAGTTCCTTGGCCGACGAAAAATTTGCCTGAAATTATGAGCAGCGGTACTGCGACCTTGCGGGCGTTCATCCACGGATATCTGTTCGTCTCAATTTTCCGTGCGTGCGCTGAATCCCTCGCGAGCGAGAACACGAGTCGTCTGGCGGCGATGCAGCGTTCCGATAAAAATATTGATGAACTACTGGAGAGCCTCAATGGTAAATTCCATCGCTTGCGCCAGAGTGGCATCGACGAGGAACTGTTCGATGTTATCTCTGGCTTTGAAGCGCTCAGCGAGGCGAATAAATGAAGAGCATTGGCAATGATCGGAACTGCTCAACCGAGTAACAATCACAGCAAACCGATCAGGCTACTCCTACTGTTTACGTTGTGAGAACCTGGCTGAGAGAATAAGAACTCCACAGAATCGACGTAAGTGGAGATATGGACAACACACGTCCTTTCAAGACGTTGCTCTGTAGAGAATTGCACAAAATCCCTCATTTTTGCCAATATCGAACTGCGAATTTAAGCAATCGTTAGCAGCTGCTAACCGGATTGGTTGCGGCGGGAAATTCGATTTCCAGTCTCAAAAACCTCCTTGACCCCTTGAATCTATATTTCTGCATCTTTATATTATGTGCAGAAATATAGGATCAGTTCGAATGGACGCTATACTAAAATATTTTCAAGAGAATAGGGGTTACGCGCTGATGAGTGAGATGAAAGCGCGGGGTTTCCAAACAAGGTCCATTCAGAAACTTGTAGAGACCGGACGAATCGCCAAGGTGAAGCCTGGAGTCTATCGACTCACAGATATGAAATTTGACGAATCAAATGGGCTCGTGGAAGTGTCCCTTGCAATACCGAAAGCAGTCATCTGCCTGTCATCAGCCCTGGCATTCCACGATCTTACAACATTTGTTCCTACTGCAATAACCTACGCGATTCCCCGGTCTGATAAACCGATTAAGCTTTTCCATCCTCCTACAGAAGCATTCTATTTCTCCGCGGCACAATATAAGGCTGGGGTCGAACATATTGAGACGAAATCCGGCCAAATTGTAATTTATGGAACAGAAAAAACAATCTGCGATTGTTTTAGGTTCAGCAGCAGACTCGGTGATGATATTGCCATGGAAGGTCTGAAGGCCTATCTACGGAGTCCGAGCCGGGATCTCAACAAACTGATGAAGTTTGCAGAAATCTGCAGGGTAAAAGGCGCTCTGACGCAGTATGTGAAGGCGATTGTCGGATGAAGAAGCCTTTGAGCAATATTTCCGCATCTGTTCTGGCAAGGCTAAAAAATATTTCTGAAAAAGAAAATCTCGATTTCAACTTCCTTTTGCTGCGCTATATTCAAGAAAGATTCCTTGCACGCCTTGCAATTTCAAAATATTCCAAAAATTTGGTTCTAAAAGGAGGCTTTCTTCTCCTTGCATATAATATTGAGAAAGCGAGACCAACAAAAGACATCGATTTCCTTGGTGTCAATATCCCAAATGAGCGAAAAGCAATTGAGCAAATCGTTCGTGAAATCGCGGTTACTAAATTGGATGATGGCGTCGATTTTCTGACAGGAGCTATCAAATGCGAAGAGATCTGGACCAGCCAGGTGGCTCCTGAATGCCGTAAACTGTGAAAATGAAGTTCCTCTCGCAATTCGCACTTTCGGACATATTTCTTGAGCTTATGCGATACATATCCGCGGTGTAACCGCCGGCCATTCGGGAATGTGAAAACAAACTCGGATTTTCGCTCAAGGTGGGTGAGTATTTGAAAAGCACACTCCCCGATGGGGATCGATCTTGGCTGATACGTCTTGATGTGAAATCCTTCTGTGTTTTCTATTCTAATAATCCGTTTTTCGAGATCTATCGACGTCCATAGTAGATTTACAATCTCGCCCAATCGCATCATCGTGGATATTGCGAAAAGTAGAATGTCGTGGTACCATAGCTCTTTGACGTTCGCCAACAGACATCTAAATTCCTCCGGGCTAAAGTAGACGGGCCTGGTCTTGATCATTCGTAACTGCTTGCTCTTGCGGAATGGATTCTCCTGCAGGATTCCCCAATTCACTGCAATATTGAAGGCAGCGCGCAGCACTCGAAAATCAATATTCACTTTGACAGGAGAAACACCCTGCAGTCTTTTCGTTTTGAATTCTTCGGTCTTCATCACCGTATACTTATCGAGTGGAAGATTGCCGCAAATTTTCTCGAACTGTTTGAAACCAGACTCATAAAGTTGAACGGTACTCGATGCGAGATTAGTTTTGAGGTAAGCGAAGAGGGGAACTGCAAATTCTCTTAGGGTTGGTGTAGCTGAAGATCGTCGGTCACGTTCTTCTTTCACACCGTTAACTTTCTGCAGCGCGAGGATTTTGTTTTTGTATCCGGTAGATTTCCAAACTCGATGTCCATTGATCGTGACTACATTGTAGTAGATCCCGTTGGAGCGGCGGACGAGGCAAGGCATGATAGACCTCCGTACAAATAAAAGAGTGTTAGCAGGACTGTTAGCAGTCTGTAACACTTCGGTCAAAAAATGCCTTTTCTGAGTGGACAGGGCCAGAATTGAACTGGCGACACACGGCTTTTCAGGCCGTTGCTCTACCAACTGAGCTACCTGTCCATAACAGCGAGCAACAATATACTGTTTTCTCGAAAAGATTGCAAAGGTTTTTTGGAGAAAAATCTGGACGAGAAGCAGTCAAAAAAGACAGAGAGAACAAAGAAAGTGCCGCGACATTGCTATTCTCTGTCTCTCCGTGACCTGTGTGGCAAATTCTTTTTAAATAAACAGCGGTGCTAGCACCAATGTGAGTGTTGCAAGCAATTTGATCAAGACGTGAAGCGACGGTCCTGCGGTGTCTTTGAATGGATCACCGACCGTGTCGCCAACCACTGCAGCCTTGTGTGGATCTGAGCGTTTTCCTCCAAAGGCGCCGGTCTCGATATATTTTTTTGCATTGTCCCACGCTCCGCCCGCATTGTTCAGAAAGAGTGCCATCAGAATCCCTGTGATCGTTCCAGACATCAAAAATCCACCGACCACCTCTGCACCGCTGGCTCCATTCGGCAGTTGTCCACCCGCGTAGTAGATCCATTTGAATACGACACCGACGCCAACTGTCATGCCCACCACCAGAAGCCCGGGAAGAATCATCTTCTGCAGCGCGGCTTTGGTCGCGATATCAACACACTGTCCATAATCGGGTTTCGACGTTCCGCGCATGATGCCAGGATTATTTCTGAACTGATCCCGCACGTTGTGGATGATCGCATATGCCGCCTTGCCGACTGCTTTGATTGCAAGGGAGGAGAAGAGATACACAAGCACCGATCCTAACAGCGCACCTACAAACACCTCCGGCTTGTTGAGATTTATCACCGGCTGGAAACTTGGCATGTAGTTTTTCACCTCATCCATATATGCGCCGAAGAGAAGGAACGCTGCCAGAGCGGCGCTGCCGACTGCATATCCCTTCGTAAGAGCTTTTGTCGTATTGCCGACCGAATCCAGGCGATCCGTGCGTTCACGGATCTCTTCCGATTGTTGACTCATCTCCACAATGCCGCCAGCGTTGTCTGTGATCGGGCCGAAGGTATCCATTGCGAGAATATAGGCAGCGGTGCCCAGCATACCCATCGTGGCCACGGCCGTGCCGAAGAGCCCGGCATGCGCCAATCCAGATTGCAGTCCGAGGAAGTAGGAACTGACGATGGCAATGCTGATGACGAGAATCGGAAAGCCTGTTGATTCCATGCCGACCGCGATGCCGGTGATGATGTTTGTCGCCGGGCCGGTCTGCGATGCTTCCGCGATTGATTGCACGGGCCGATACCTGTATTCTGTGTAGTATTGCGTGATGTAAACAAAGGCAACAGAGGCAAGCACGCCGATAACGCCGCAAATGAAGAAATTCAAATAGAACGGTCCGAGAAGCCAGCGTGAGGCGATATAAAATCCGACCATTGCTAGAGCGGCTGCAACGAAATATCCGCGATTCAACGCCTTCATCGGATCTTCTTTGTCGGTTGTTTTGACGGTCATAATGCCGACCATCGAGGCGAGAATACCGAACGCGCGTGCGACAAGGGGGAAGAGTAGAACGCCAAGAAGCGTAAGTCCCGCTTTGTCAAATGTAGCGGCATTTGCGCTGTACAGTCCGGCGGCAAGAATCATCGCTCCGATATTTTCTGCTGCTGTGGATTCAAAAAGATCAGCACCACGGCCGGCGCAGTCGCCGACATTGTCACCGACGAGGTCGGCGATGACAGCGGGATTGCGCGGATCGTCTTCGGGAATACCTGCTTCCACTTTTCCGACAAGGTCCGCACCGACGTCGGCAGCTTTTGTATAGATTCCGCCTCCCAATTGTGCGAAGAGCGCGACGAAGCTGGCGCCGAACCCGTAGCCGACTATCAATAGCGGGATGTGCGCGATAGGGGCCGCCTTGAATGCCTCTGCCACCGAGAAAAGTCCGGCAACGCCAAGAAGACTCATCGCAACAACGAAGAATCCGGACACCGCACCACCCCGCAACGCCGTTTGCAGGGCGCCGTTCATGTCTTTCATCGCAGCCGCGGCCGTTCTGATATTGGAACGAATCGCCACCCACATGCCCATATATCCAGCGGCTACCGAGCAGGCTGCGCCCAGCGCAAAGGAGAGAGTTGTCCAGAATGCGAGAACGGATGGCGATGCAGGATCGTTGGCGGTACTGCTGCGCAGAAATGCATACAGAATATATATCAGACAGGCAAGCGCGAACGCGAGTGTGGCGATCGTTTTGTTCTGACGCCGCAGAAAGGCCTCTGCACCTTGTTTAATCGCATTGGAAATTTCCTGCATCCGCTCCGTGCCCGTACCACGACTCATCACATTGCGAACGAGGTACAGGGCGAACAGAAGTCCGAAAACGCTGATGCCGAGAATGAGTGTGAGTTCCATAGTGCGGTGTTGTTCCTTTCTGTTTCAAGTAAGAGGGGAAGGTGTTCGTTCGTTCTTTCTTCTCCAGAACCAATAGACGGGCAGGCCAAGAAGAACGATGATCAGTCCGGGCCACGTGTAATCGGGTTTTACAAATAAGAGATCGATGCAAATCAAAGATGCAAGGAGAATGTACGCGGCGGGTATCAGCGGATACCCGAACGCCCGGTACGGACGAGGCGCATCAGGCCGTGTGCGACGTAGAACGAAGAGGCCTGCTATGGAAAGGATGTAAAAAATCAAAACAGCGAAGATGACATAATCGAGAAGGTTGCTGTAACTGCCGCTAATGCATAGCAACGACGCCCAGAGTGCCTGCGTCATTAATGCGCGGGCGGGAACGCCGTTATTATTCAGTCTGGCAACATTCTTGAAAAACAAACCGTCTCTGGCCATGGCATAATATACGCGTGCACCGGCAAGGATCAGTCCGTTATTACAGCCGAAGGTGGAGACCATGATGAAGATTGCCATCACAATGGATCCGACACCGCCCAGCATCGCTTCCGCAGCGGCAGTTCCTACGCGGTCCGAAGTGGCGAACTGTATGCCGCGTTCAAACACCGTTGTGCCGGCAGCGCTGCCGTGGAATGGAAGAACCGAGAGGTACACGATATTGGTCAGCAGGTAAATGGATATAACCGCAATCGTTCCGAGCGCCATGCTCAATGCAATGTTCCGGTTCGGATTGGTAACCTCTGCACCTGCAAACGTGATATTGTTCCAGGCATCAGCGGAGAAGAGAGAACCGACCATCGCGGATCCGATTGCTGCAGCGAGCGCGATGCCGGTCAGCGGTTGATCCCATAGGATTGAAAAGTTTGCAGAGGCCGTGTGAGGATTCCTGAAAACGAATAGGCCAAGAAGAATCAACGCGGCAAATGCAGCAATCTTCACCGTGGTAAATATATTTTGAACAATTTTCCCGGCGACAATACCACGCAGATTCATCAACGTCAATATCCAGATGCAGACAATAGCAAGGAGTTGCTGTGTGGAAAACGAAATTCGTCCAACAGAAAGAAGAACGTTCTTGTCCGAAAACCAGGGAAGAAGAACGCCGGTGAATCGTGCAAAGGCAACCGCGACGGCGGCAATGGTTCCTGTTTGGATAACCAGAAAGAGTGTCCAGCCATACAGGAAACCGGTCAGCGGGCCGAAGGCTTCGCGCAAATAAACGTACTGGCCTCCGGCGTGAGGCATCATCGAGGCAAGTTCTCCATAGCTCAATGCTGCCATGACGGTGATGGCGCCTGCAAAAACCCAGCAAACAAGCATCCAGCCGGGAGACGCAACCGTACGCGCGATATCCGCGGAGACGATGAATATCCCCGAGCCAATCATCGATCCAACCACAATCGCGGTTGAATCGAATAATGTCAGGCGGCGCTTAAATTGATGAGATTCCTCTGTCATAAGGACTTAGTATAGGTGAATTTTTTGATTTTTGCAATTGCAGGAGGAATTCAATGGATGTATATTTAGCCATGAGTATCGAACATCTACCAGCCGCAGCAGGCGCCTTGTCCTCACCGATGCCGAACAACTGGGTCCGTTGCCTGGCGTGCGGCCACCGGTGCAAAATTCCCCCCGGCAAAGAGGGCATTTGCCGTGTGCGATATAACCACGAGGGAAGCCTCATTGTTCCGGAACAATACGTTGCCGGCCTCCAAGTTGATCCGATCGAAAAGAAACCCTTCTATCATGTGCTGCCGGGTTCTATGGCGCTGAGTTTCGGCATGCTCGGATGTGATCTTCATTGCGCATATTGCCAGAATTGGGAAACTTCCCAAGCGAAGCGTGATCCTGAGGCAGTGGCTGGTGTGCGCCGCATGGAAGCATCCGAGATAGTCAAACTTGCCCTGGAGCATCATGCACCCGTTGTCACCAGCACCTACAACGAGCCGCTGATCACTGCGGAATGGTCGATGGAAATATTTGCCCTTGCGCACAAGGCCGGACTTTACACTTCATTTGTTTCAAACGGCAACGGGACTCCGGAGGTCATCGAGTACATCTCTCCGTACTTGGATTTCATGAAGATAGACTTGAAGGCTTTTCGACAGAAGAGTTATGCGCAATTCGGCGGTATGCTCCAAAACGTGCTTGATACAATACGACTAGTAAAACAAAAAGGGAAGTGGCTTGAAATTGTTACTCTTCTTGTACCTGGACTTAATGATTCTGAAGAAGAGCTGAAAGATATTGCTGGTTTCATCGCTTCAGTTTCGACAGAAATCCCCTGGCATATTACCGCATTTCATCGGGACTACAAGATGACGAGCGGACGGGACACAACAGCGGATGACCTGCTAAAAGCTGTGAGGATCGGTCGGGAGGCCGGGATTTCTTTTGTGTATGCAGGAAACCTTCCGGGCCGTTCCGGGCGTTATGAAAACACCTACTGTCCGAATTGCGACTCTCTTTTGATTGAGCGATTTGGATTTCGCATATTCAGGAATCTTCTCGCGGCGGGAAATTCGTGCTTCTCCTGCGGGACGTCTATTCCGGGAAGATTCGCGTGAAGACAGTCTGGCTGTTCGGCAGCCCGTATGGATGGGTTGTTTATCATTCACTATCGTCTGGAGGCAGAATTATGAAAAGTATTGTTGGATTGGCATTGTGTCTGATCCTCGCTTCGGCCGCGTCCGCGCAGATGCATCATGATGCAATGATTATGCCGGCAGCAACGAGGGCAATCGCAGTTATCATGCCGACGAAAGGGAACAGTATCCACGGCACTGTCCTTTTCGAGACAGTTGCAGATGGCGTTCACATCACAGCCGATGTGGAAGGATTGACTCCGGGGAAGCACGGTTTTCATGTGCACGAGTATGGGGATGTCAGTGCTCAGGATGGAATGAGCGCGGGAGGTCATTTCAATCCTTCACATATGCCGCACAGTGCTCCGATGGACAGTGTACGTCACGCCGGAGATCTTGGTAACCTCGAAGCCGGGACGGATGGCCGTGCACATATTGATCGTGTTGATATGGTTTTAAAACTGAATGGTCCTGCCTCGGTGATCGGAAGGAGTGTGATCATTCACGAAAAAGAAGATGATCTGAAAACACAACCCACGGGCGCTGCCGGTGCGCGCATTGGATTCGGCGTCATCGGTATTGCCAAATAGGATGAACACGATGGCTTGAAACATGTCTGCCGGCTTTGTTCATCAAAGTTCCACACTCAAGAAAATCAGACGATGATGTGATGCGACGCGTCATTCATGCCGCCGCCCCGATCCGCATTTGCGATTGCGGGGGATGGACAGATACTTGGTTCGCAGGTTCCGGTTGTGTCTTCAACATCGGCGTTGAACCCTCAGCACGCGTCATTATTGATGTTCGACCGGCGTCAAAGCAGGAACATCGAATTCAGCTTCATGTGGAAGATTTCGATGATCACTATTCCGTGCCGGATGGAATGGAGGCATGGAATCGTCACCCGCTGCTGGAGGCCGCGATTTCTATGATGGGCGTACCGCATGACGTGGCGGTGGAGATTACCATCCGTTGTGCGATGCCTGCAGGGGCTTCCACCGGGACTTCGGCTGCTGTGACTGTTGCGTTGATTGCAGCACTGAACGCGCTATCCGGCAACACTCTTTCGCGGCAGCAGATTGCGAGGGCCGCGCATGCGGTGGAAGTTGAAAAACTTGGATTACAGAGCGGTATCCAGGATCAACTGTGTGCGGCGTTCGGCGGAGTCAATTTCATCACTATACGTCGGTATCCGGAGGCCGAAGTCACACAGTTACCGATGAGCAGTAAATTTGCAGCCGAGCTTGAAAGTCGATTGAAGTTGGTTTATCTTGGCATTCCCCACAGATCGTCGGATGTTCATCAACGAGTTATTGACGATTGTGTTGCCGGCGGTTCTGCCGCGAAGACTCTTGAATTGCTTCGCCGTGCAGCTGTTGCTGCATGTGATGCCGTGCTGGCTGAAGATCTTTCCTCTCTCGGCGAAGCAATGATCGCGAATACACATGCACAGGCGGAATTACATCCGTCCCTGATTTGCAATGATGCACTTCGCATAATCGAAATTGCGCATCAGCACGACTGCGTCGGCTGGAAGGTGAATGGTGCGGGTGGAGAAGGCGGTTCGCTCACATTGCTTCGCGGAAATACATCATCGCCCGACGACGATCTGGCAAAAGATATTGCGGGGGAATTGCCGGGTGCACGGCTCATTCAAACAACCTTGCAGCGACAGGGCGTTACGGTGGAAACCAAGGAGGAATATGAATCGAACTAATATCATCATCGGAAAGAAAAAACATATCGCCCTTGTTGCCCATGACAATAAGAAACGGGAATTGCTCGAATGGGTACGATTCAATCGTCACACGCTGCTGGCGCATTCGCTCTATGCAACCGGCACGACCGGCGGCCTGTTGGAGAAAGAACTGGAAGTTCCGATTACGATTTTTGAGAGCGGCCCGTTGGGGGGCGATCAACAAATCGGCGCGAAGATAGCGGAGAAAGTAATTGATTTTCTGATCTTCTTCTGGGATCCGCTGGAGCCGCAGTCGCACGATCCGGATATCAAGGCGCTTCTGCGTATTGCTGCAGTGTGGAATATTCCGGTTGCCTGTAATCGGGCATCCGCGGATTTCATGATATCGTCACCGCTCATGTCGGGAGAGTACGAGCGGATTGTCGAAGACTACCATGAATATCGCAGGAGGTTCGCTGATGAGTAAGGTCCGACCGGAAACTGTGCCAACGCTCAGCGTTGTGATGGCGCAGTTGAAAAAAGCCGGAGCCAGAAGCGTTGTGCAGGGACGATCACGCTATGGCATCAACGCGGGGGCATCGTTCGGCGTCAGTGCACCAAAACTGCATGCGATGGCAAAGGCAATTGGCAGAGATCATCGTCTCGCGGGCCAATTGTGGAAGACGGGAATCCATGATGCACGGTTGCTCGCCGCCCTTGTGGACGATTCGTCGCGCGTCACCGGGCCACAGATGGAACGCTGGGTGCGGCAATTTCGCTCCTGGGATGTGTGCGACAATTGCTGCGGTGTCCTCTTTGACAAAACACTCGTGGCTCGCCGGAAAGCGATGGAGTGGAGCTTTGCGGACGCCGAATATGTGAAGCGCGCAGGTTTCGTAATGATGGCAGCGCTCGCTGTTCACGACAAGGCGGCGGCGGATGAAATCTATCTGCCGTTTCTTAAGCGTATCAAGGAAGCAGCGGACGATGAACGTAACTTCGTCAGGAAAGCGGTCAATTGGGCGTTGCGTCAGATTGGGAAGAGAAATATTCGCCTCAATGCCCGCGCGCTGGACGTTGCCGTAACGCTAACCTCATCGGAATCATCGGATGCTCGGTGGGTCGGCGCAGATGCGCTACGGGAATTACGCAGCGATACGGTGCAGCAACGTCTGCAGAGAAAAGAATCCACTCACAAATCCCGAACGTAGAGTATGGCAACGCAAGAGGACTTTGAAAAACTCCGAAAAGAATATGCCATTGGCGGATTGGAAGAAGAAGATTGCGGGTCCGATCCCATCGTACTTTTCAGCCGATGGCTGACGGAGGCGATCCAGAGCAATATCATTGAGCCGAACGCGATGGCTCTGTCCACGGCAACGAAACACGGCGTGCCCTCATCGCGCATGGTTCTGCTGAAGGATGTGCATCCGGATGGGTTTGCCTTCTTCACGAACTACGAAAGCCGAAAAGGACTTGAACTGGCGCAAAATCAGAACGCATCGCTTCTCTTTTTTTGGGTGGCGTTGGAACGCCAGATCAGAATCGAGGGGTTTGTCAGAAAGATGGAACGTAGCGATTCTGAAAACTATTTTCGGACGCGTCCGAGGGGAGGCCAACTCTCTGCATGGGTCTCGCAGCAAAGCAGTGTTGTGGCCGACAGGAAAATTCTTGAAACCAAAATGCAGAAACTGGCGGACGATTTTGGTGAAGGAGAAATCCCAGCGCCGCCGCATTGGGGCGGATACCTTTTGAAACCCAGCGTTATCGAGTTCTGGCAGGGAAGGCCGGATCGTCTCCATGACCGGCTGCGCTACACGCTGGAAGCAGAGCAAATCTGGAAATTGGAGCGATTGTCACCATAGTCTGTTCCCTTTAGGTTGGTGTCTTTTGCGCCCCTTGTGACTTTGCGTCAAGATCTTTTTAGCGCAGAAATGCAGATGTCGCAAGAGTCGCTATAGTCACTTAGAAGTAAAATTTTGCAAAAAGAGCATGAATATTTTGTTTAGAATTTAGCGTGTTTTCCATAGTGCGTCGTTTCAAGCAGTCTGTCATGGTTCGTAGAGAATGACATATTCAACGAATGAACCGAGGAGATACGTAAGAATTCTAAAAGTAAAAGGAACGCTGATTACGCAGATTCATGGATTAACGCAGAATATTATCTTCTGATATATTCATCTGCGCAATCCATGAATCTGCGTAATCTGCGATCCATTCATTTGGTTGTGGCTATGTCACATTAGGAGATTTTTGAACGAAAACGATTTCGATATCACCATCATTGGCGCCGGAGTTGTCGGCCTTGCAATAGCAGCGCGCGTCGCGGAGACCAGACCCGGGGCTTCTATTCTGCTCCTCGAGCGCAATGAGAAATACGGCATGGAAACCTCGAGCAGGAACAGCGAGGTCATCCATGCCGGGATGTACTACGAAGCGGACTCCCTCAAAGCCCGCCTGTGTGTGGAGGGAAGGGACATGCTCTACGCTCTGTGTCGTGCACACGACATTCCGCACAAGCATATCACCAAGATCATCGTTGCGCGTACGCCGGAAGAACTCCCGAAACTTGAGAGTATCATGAGCCGGGGTGTCAAAAATGGCGCCGGTATACGCATGCTGGACCGGGCGGAGACGCTGGCACTTGAACCGAACATTGATGCGGTAGCTTCCATCTATTCGCCGTTGACGGGAATTCTCAGCGTGCACGCTTTGATGGATTACTATTATCACACCGCAGTGAATCATGGTGTCATTTTTCAGGCTCGGTGTGAAGTTACCGGCATGGCGAAACAATCCACCGGCTACCAACTGGATCTGTATGAGCCGCAGGGAGAATCATTTGTGACATCCGGCATCGTTATCAATGCCGCCGGACTCTTTGCCGACCGCATTGCCGCAATGGCGGGCATTGAGATCGACGCAGCCGGGTACAGAATTTCATTTTGCAAAGGTTCCTATTTCAGTGTGTCCTCGGACAAAGCAAAGCTACTGACACGGCTGGTGTATCCCGTACCGGGAAATGAATTTCTGGGAGTACATGCACTGTTCGATCTCGGCGGGCGATTGCGGTTCGGGCCGGATGTTGAATATATGCCTCACAATGTGATCGACTATTCTGTCGATCCATCGAAGCATGAGGTTTTTTTAAATTCCATCAAGAGGATCCTTCCTTCAGTCGAATCCGAAAATATTGCACCGGATATGTGCGGTATCAGACCGAAGCTTCAGGTAGAAGGGGGGCGTCCGCAGGATTTCATTATCAAAAATGAAGCAGAACGCGGCCTTGATGGATTCATCAATCTTATCGGGATTGAATCGCCGGGAGTGACCGCATCTCCTGCAATTGCCAGGTATGTCGAACAGATGCTTCCGTAAATTTGCGGAGTTGGCATCTTGGCTGCACTCAGTGTAAACTCACCATAACGTTTAAGAACTCAGAACACAAAAAAAACCGGACACTTCGGCGTCGCTCAGTGCCCGGGTTTTGAATGAGTGGGAAATGAAAATTCTTACGCGGGATCTCGATGCACAGTATCCGGAGCGAACGCAGGCATGCATACCGCAACATACTCAGCACCCTCCGGTCCCGGCGAACCATACTGCACCCACTCGCCCTTCGGAACTATGATCGCCTGTTCCGCTGCCACATCTGTCACTCCGTTTTTTGTTGTGACGCGTAAGACGCCGCGCAGCACCAGCGTGTACTCGTCAAACTCCGGTATTTGCCCCGGTTCAGCCCAGCCCGAGGGACTCTTCATCCGCGCTAGGCTCAGTGACGACGTCTTACTGTTGACACGTCCGATGAATTCCTGAATAATTTTCGGCTTATTGCCGGCCGCTTCGATGACCGATGGCTTTGCTATGAGTGTTGCCATAATAAAAGTCAAAATTGAAAAGTGGAAAGTATAAAAGGGCAAGCTCTTGCTCTACGCCGTCGCGGGAAGATTCTATTGTTTGTGATCCGCGATAATTTGAAGCTGCTCCGCAACTTTTTCCGGATGGTGAATCAACTGGGGGAGGCATTGTGGACAGATCACAGCATCAAGCCCTTTGTAGCGGAGAACGATCAGCGGACGTTGGTCTTCGCCAATGCTGCAGTTGAAGCAATTCTTCTTATCGAGCTTCTGACTCATGGTGAAAATCCTTTCGTCGGCGAAGAATGGATCGGAGCAAAACTCAGTGTCTTCTGCGTTTCATTGTGCAAAATACACAATTCCAAGGGAAATAACAAAAAAAGCCCCGATTCTGTTTCGCGGAGGGGCAAAAGTAAAGAGTGGATCCTTCAGATGTAGATTGCTCTGCCGGCACAGCCGCGTTGACTTCCCTGGCTAAAAATCGTATCTTGTGAGCGTGAAATTTGTAGTAGAGCATACAGAGGCCTCCGCACGGGCAGGAAGGCTGGAAACCGATCACGGCGCCATAGAGACGCCGATTTTTATGCCTGTTGGTACGCAAGGGAGCGTAAAGGCGGTAGAGCAACGCGAATTGCAAGAGTTGGGCGCCCAGATTATTCTGGGAAATACCTATCATCTGTATCTGCGTCCGGGGATTGAAGTTCTGAAGGAGATGGGAGGCCTTCACCGGTTCATGAATTGGCAGCTGCCCATTCTTACGGACAGCGGCGGTTACCAGGTCTTCAGTTTGACGGAACTTCGGAAGATCTCTCAGGATGGAGTAACATTCCGCTCCCATGTTGATGGTTCGTCGCATCTGTTCACACCGGAGAAGGTGATGGAGATCGAGCATGCCATCGGCTCGGACATCATGATGGTACTGGACGAATGCACGCCCTATCCGTGTGAGCATGTTTACGCAAAGAAATCGAATGAGATGACTGTCCGCTGGGCGGCGCGCTGTCAGAAGGCTCAGCATGCGTCGGAGCCGCTGTACGGCCATCGGCAGGCACTTTTTGCCATAGTCCAGGGAAGCGTCTATAGAGATATACGCAAAGAGAGCACAGCCGCTCTGATCGATTTGGATTTTGAGGGATATGCAGTCGGCGGACTTGCCGTGGGAGAACCGGCAGAAGTAATGTATGAGCTCACGGAATATTGCACATCGATGCTTCCATCGAACAAGCCACGATATTTGATGGGAGTTGGAACGCCGGAGAATTTGCTGGAATGTATCGAGCGCGGCATTGACATGTTCGACTGTGTGATGCCGACGAGGAACGGCCGAAACTCCATGGTCTTTACGCGCGATGGCCGGGTGAATCTTAGAAACGCTCGACACCGTACAGATGCACAACCGGTCGATGCGGAATGCACGTGCTATGGATGCAGCAACTTTTCCCGTGCCTATCTTCGTCATTTGTTTCAAGTGAAGGAAATTCTGGCTCTGCAACTGGCGTCGATGCACAATCTGACATTTTACCTTTGGCTCGTGAAGGAAGCGCGAAAAAATATTATCGCCGGTTCATTTGCTTCATGGAAGAGGGAAGTGCTGGCGCGAATGAATCAATCAACCAAGGCTGCATGAAACACGATCTGATCAACGAAATGCCGTTACCACGGACACAAGAATTATAGTTACGACTCATTTATTTACCATCAATCATAAGGAATACACGACATGCTTTCACTTCTTTTGCTCATGGCACCGTCGACAGGCGGCGGCGAACAGAGTTTTCTGCCGACAATCATCATGTTTGGTTCTATCATTGCGATCTTCTACTTCATGATTCTTCGTCCGCAGCAGAAACGCCAGAAGGAACGGGCGAAATTGCTCGAATCGATGAAGAAGGGGGACAAGATTGTAACCGCCGGCGGCGTGCATGCTACGATTGTGGGACTTGAAGACAAAACCGCATTGATTCAGATTGCGGAAAATGTAAAGATCAAAATTGAACGCAGTTCTATTGCGGTTGTCAACAAAGTTGGTGAAGTCGAGGGAGTCGAATCACAGGCCTGATCTATGTCAGCATTCAACACCATTGATGAAGCGGTCGCCGATCTTGCCGCGGGCAACATTATCATTGTCGTCGACGACGAAGACCGGGAGAACGAAGGTGATTTTATTATTGCCACGCGTTTCGTGACCCCCGCAACGATCAACTTTTTCACAAAGATGGGACGCGGTATTGTGTGTGCGCCCATCACTGCGGGGCGTGCGAAAGAACTCGAACTCGATCTGATGGTCGAGGCGAATACATCGCTGCATGAAACACCGTTCACTGTCTCCGTTGACTTTCTCCACGGAACATCCACCGGCGTCTCCGCGGCTGACCGTGCGGCAACGGTGCATGCGCTGATCGATCCGCAAACGAAAGCAGCAGACCTTGCACGTCCCGGACACATCTTTCCTCTAAAGGCGTCTCCTGGTGGCGTCCTCCGCCGCGCCGGGCACACGGAGGCGGTAGTGGATCTCTGTACCCTTGCGGGATTGGAACCGGCAGGAGTCCTTGTCGAAATTATGAGTGACGACGGTTCGATGGCCCGCGTTCCGCAGCTTGAAGAGATAGCGAAGAAACACTCGCTGAAGATCATCACCGTGCGCGATCTGATCGAGTACCGGATGCGCCGCGAAAAAATGATAGAACATGTTGTCACGACAAACCTGCCGACGCGCTACGGCACCTTCACCGTGCACCTCTATCATTCCTCCGTCGACAATAAGGAACATATTGCGCTGGTGAAAGGCGTAGTTGGCGGAGAGACACCCACACTCGTGCGGGTTCACTCCGAATGCCTAACCGGCGATGTGTTCGGGTCTTTGCGGTGCGATTGCAACGATCAACTTCTCGCCGCAATGCGGATGGTGGAGGAAGAAGGAAACGGGGTCGTGCTGTATATGCGCCAGGAAGGGCGCGGCATTGGGCTCGCGAACAAGCTCAAGGCGTACCGCCTGCAGGACGAGGGGAAGGATACTGTTGAGGCCAATGAAGCTCTCGGATTCCGCGCAGATCTGCGGGATTACGGTGTAGGAGCACAAATCCTGCGCGATCTCGGCATCACAAAAATGCGCCTGATCACGAACAATCCGAAGAAGATTATCGGTCTCAGCGGGTACGGGCTGGACGTTGTGGAGCGCGTGCCCATTGAAATTGAGGCAAACACGATCAATGAAAAATATCTGAAGACGAAGCGTGATAAGCTGGGTCACCTGATTCTTGCGGGACATTAGAAGAAGGCAAAAGGCAAAAGTTTATAATCGATTATGTCGTTGTGTCTTTTGCGCAGGGGAATGGTTTTCTGACCAAATTCCCGGCACGATCAGCATGACTTTTTTCCCTTGCTTCAACATGGAAAATCCTGTATCTTGATCATAGTAAAAGACAGCCATTATTCGAACAGAATGATGGCTTTTATTTTTATCCATTTCTAAAGTTTAAACGGTAAAGAGTTATGAGCGATTCGACGAACGGCGCTGTATACCTCACAAGGGAACGTCTGGTGGAGCTGGAAAAGGAACTGCACGAGCTGAAAGTGCACGGGAGGAAAGAAATTGCCTCCAAGATTGCAGAAGCCCGTGGTCACGGCGACTTGAGCGAGAATGCGGAATACGAAGCCGCGAAGGAAGCACAGCAGCACCATGAATTGAAAATTGCGAAACTGGAACTGACTCTGTCGCGTGTTCATATTCTCGAAGATCGCGATGTGCCGAATGACAAAGTGTATATCCTGTCTCTTGTGACATTAAAAGACCTGAAAAGCAAGCGTACACTGAAATACCGTCTCGTGTCCCCTGAAGAAGCGAACTTTGAACAGAATAAGATCTCCGTCACGTCGCCGATCGGCAAAGGAATGATCGGGAAAAAAGTGGGAGATGAAGTTACCATTACGGTCCCTGCTGGTCAATTGTCGTACGAAATTTTGGAAATCAACCGTTGAGAGTTGGTTATGCCCTTAAATTTGGAGCTCAAAGCGCGTGTTCGCTCCCTGGCCTGGGCAAAAAAAATAGCCGGGACGTTTGCCCGTTTTGATTCCACGCTTACCCAGACTGATACCTACTATCGTGTTCCGGAAGGCCGCCTGAAATTGCGCGCGTTTTCGCGTGCCAAAGGTGAATTGATCGTCTATTCGCGCAACGAAGGGAAGGGTGACCGGTACAGCAGCTATGACATCTCTCCCACCGCAACTCCGGAAACTCTCCATCGTGTTTTGAACAGGGCGCTTGGTGCGGATGTGCGGGTGCGAAAGACCCGCCTCCTTTATCGATACAAAAATGCGCGCATTCATATCGATGCCGTACGATCGTTGGGCGCTTTTGTCGAATTTGAAGTGATGGTAACACACGGACAGCGTCAGGCAAAGGCTTTACTGGCAGAATTGAAGGAGCGTTTCGCCATCGCAGAGAGCGATTGCATTCTTTGTTCCTACTCTGATCTCATCCAGCCATGAATTTTCGGAAAATATTTTACGCGTCCGGTGCGTCGCTCTTGTTGATCGCTGTCTTTGTTCTGGACGCGGCATTCAAGAATATCGATGAAACCGGTTCCGTCCTGATGGCGCTGCGCGCCGCGATGATGGTGGCGTCTCTTTCTCTGATGTACCTTGCAGTCAGCAAGGGCCGGAAGCATGAGCAGCATAATATCGTGCAGCGCATCGGCCGTATCGCGCTCTTCGCCGGTGTCTTCATCGCTCTCAACATCATCAACAGCATTTTGCCTCTTGATGCGTTCGAATCGCGCGAGCTTCGGCTTCTCCCCCGAGACTATCTCTCCATTTTCTTCGCCACGATTCTCGCTGCTGCTGCCGGCGTCCTGTCGATTCTCACGATTGTCAATATTCGCGAGATGCTGTTCTTCAAACGCAAGCGAGGAACGAAACGAAATTTCTGGCTGCTGATAGCTGCATTCCTTGGCGCTGCAGCAACGACATACAATTTGCGGCCGCTGGAGCAATCGAACTACCGGGACATCCTCCTCTTCCTGGCTGTCGGTCTGATTATTGTTAATTCGTTTCGCCTTTCCTGGATCGCCTATCTCACGAGGCGCGAAAAGATCTACACGATGCTCTACTCACTCCTGGCATTTTTTGCTTTCATGGCGATCAATGTCATCATGATGGAGAAGTGGTTCCTCTTCAAGGCGCTTCGCTATTTTAGTTATCCGTTGCAGACCGTTTTTCAGGAAACGGCATTGTTCGGCTCTATCTACTTTGGCATGGCGTTCATCTCGACGATGTTCCATCTGCCGACTGCCGAGGCATTCGATCGCAAACAATCCGAAATCGTCTCGTTACACAGCCTCAGCCGCCTGATCACCCAGGTCTTCGATTTCAATGATCTGGCGGATACCGTCACGCGTATGACGCTGGAAGTGTGTGGCGCATCCGGTGCTTGGCTGGAAGTCTTGCCGGCAGATATCGTTTCGGTAAAGAATATATCACGTGATGATATCGCCAAGATTGTAGGCGGGGGACACAATTCGGTGCGCGCGGCGGTGCTTGCCTCTAAAGCCGTGGTGCTTGTGGATGATGTTGCCAACGATCGGCGTACCAAGTACTTCGCCGGCATCCACAAGGTAGCGTCCATCGCTATCGTTCCGCTGATGACACATGATGAGTTGATCGGCATTCTGTACGTGACAAAGGAACTCGACCACGCGTTCGATCAGGATGATCTGGAAGTCCTTTCCGGGTTCGCCGATCAGGTCAGCATCGCCATCGACAATGCGCGTTTGATTAAGAAATCTCTTGAAAAAGAACGCATGCAGCGGGAATTACTGCTTGCGCAGGAAATGCAGAAACGTCTGCTGCCACAGACTCTTCCTGATTTTGAATTTCTCGATATGAAAGCGGTCTCCGCGCCCGCGCTTGAAGTGGGCGGCGACTACTATGATATTGCACAGCATGATGGCAATCGCATCAGCATCGTCATCGGCGATGTCGCGGGGAAGGGTGTCGGCGCAGCTTTTTATATGGCCGAAGTGAAGGGCATTTTCCAGTCGCTGAGCAGAATTTATCCGTCCCCCAAGGAATTTCTTGTGAAAGCGAATGAAGCCCTCATCACCAGTATCGACAAGCGTTCTTTCATCAGCCTGATGTATGCAACCGTCGATGTGGTAACGGGTGAGATGCATGTCGCGCGGGCCGGACATTGCCCGATGCTCCTACTCTCGAACGGGCGCTCGGAGTTTATCAAGCCGCCGGGGATGGGACTCGGCCTTGCGGGCAATAATATATTTGCCGGTACGGTGGAGGAACTGTGCCTGCACATGAAGAAAGACGACATCTGTGTGTTCTATACGGACGGCGTCACGGAATCGCGTTCCGCATCGGGTGAAGAGTTTGGATACGATCGTCTCCTGCATGTGGTGGAGGAGAAAAGGACGGGATCGGCGGAAGATATTAAAGAAGAAATTATCCAACGCGTCTGGTCTTATACGGACGCTCAGGGGTATGACGATGATCTGACGGTGATGGTATTGAAATGGAAAGGCGCACAATGAAAAGGAAAAGGGTAACTCCTAAGTAACTTAACAACCTGAATCATTTTTTAACGCAGAGGCGCAAAGGTCGCAGAGTCGCCAAGAATTGTTTTAGTACCCCTCTCTACGACTTTGCGTTAAGAGTCCTTTCGCAGGGGATACAGGTGTCGCCCATATCTGCATAACACGAGTTACTTTGTTGAAAAAACAAGTCGCCCGGAGGGTCTTCGACAGGCACGCTGAATGCGCTACTCAGCACATGCTGGCTTCTAAAAGAACACGGATGACACAAATGAGACGGGTTTACACGGATTTGATTTCTTTTTGTCAATCGTAAATGGTTTCTTTTGAACTGTGCCTTTTTGCCGAAATTCAAAAGAAATCGAATTTCTAAACCCAAGTTCATTATATACTTGTAACTGCTCAGGGTAGTTCGTCATCCTGAGCGAGCGGAGCGTTTTTTGCGAAGCGAGTCGAAGGATTCCACATTCAGCACTTCGACTCATCCCGTGCCAACGGCATCCCTTCGGGACAAAAACCGCGGGATTCGCTCAGTGTGACGAGATTATGATGACGCTGAGTACTTACATATACTTTGTACAAGTCCTTGATAATTTTATCTGTAATATCTTGATGTAAAAGTTCCATTTTTATCAGTTCAAATCCGTCAAATCAGTATCATCCGTGTTCTATTATTAACACTACTGAGTAGTTACGGAAAAGGAAAAGGAGTATCTCATGAGTGAGTTTACGATCAAAGTTCGGAACCAGGCAGACGTTCATATTCTTGATTTGAAAGGATATCTGGATGCGCACACGACGCCGGTTTTGGAAGAAGCGTTTCAGAAACTCCTCGGTGAGAAAAAGTATCGCATTCTTGTGAACTGCAAAGAATTGAACTATATCTCCAGCGCCGGACTCGGCGTCTTCATGGCATTCATAGAAGACGTGCGCGCCGAACAGGGTGATATCAAAATGTCCAATATGTCCGCCAAAGTGTTCAATATCTTCGATCTCCTCGGCTTTCCGGTGCTCTACGATATCGTAAAAGATGAGCAGGAAGCCCTGACAAAATTTGGTGCGCAATGAGGAGATCGGCGGAGTGAGCACTTCCAAAATACCCAAAAAACTATCGATGAATGTTCCGAGCAAAACAGAAAACTTGAGCGCTGTACGCGATTTCATCTCGGATGCTGCGCGCCGTTTTGGTTTTGCGGACGAGGACGTCTCCAACATTGCGCTGGCCGTGGACGAAGCCTGCACGAATATTATTAAACACGCCTACAACTTCGATGCAAGCAAGGAAATTAATGTTGTCGTGCGAATGAAGTCTCCGGAGTTCGAAATTCTGATCGCCGACAAGGGAAAACATTTCGAACCCGAAAAAATCGCGATGCCCGATATGAAGGAATATCTTACCAAATACAAAAAGGGCGGACTCGGCATGCTGCTCATGCGGAAGTTGATGGACAAAGTGGAATATCGAATTCAACCGTCGCGCAATGTCGTGCGCTTGGTCAAATACCTGAGCACATGAGCCCTCGTTCTTCCCGCCAGTACCTGGATGTTGGACCATTGCTGGAATTCAGCGCCCTTGTGAATTCCAGTTTGACCACGGTATCCATCCTCGACGCCGTTCTTTTCTCCCTGATGGGCAAATTTCTGCTGACGCGCAGCGTTGTGCTGCTGCCCGTCGACCGCCATCTCTTTCGCATTGCCAACGGCAAAGGGATACCGTCCTCGTTGTTGTCCTCCCAAGTTCGATTCACCAAATGCCCGAAGAAAAGCGTACTGCTCACTCCCGACGCCGCAGCGTATCCTCCCGACTTGTATCACCATGGAATCCGCCGTCTGCTGCCGCTGCTGGTGGATGAGAAGGTGGTTGGCTACGTCGGCCTCGGTGCTGCACCGAAAAACCGGCCGCTCTCCCCGGACGATCTTAACTTCGCCCAGGCAATGGCGCACATCGCTGCACATGCACTCCAGAAGGCCATGGCCATGGATGCGGAGCGGGAAGCCAACAGGGAATTGGATAAGCGCGTGCAGCAGCTCCGCACGCTGTTTGAACTGAGCAAGGAATTCGGCGCCGTCTTCGATCGTGAAAAGGTGTTGAAGCTGCTCGGTTTTACGTTGATGGGACAACTTGGCGTCAATACATTCGCTATTTGTGTGCGCGATGCGGAGACTTTTGGTTCCCATCTGGATGTGAAATCTCTTATGCCGTTCAAAGAGGTGATGCTCGATTCCATTCGTCTGCCGCAAACGGTAGAGTCCCTCGGCCGGTCTGCGAAACTTAAAAAGCTGAAAGAGAACTGCCGGAAATTGGGGATTGAAGCACTCATCCCGCTGCAGACACAGAATGAGACAAAGGGAATGCTCTGTCTCGGCGCACGCCTTCGCGGAGGCGGATACTCCGAGGCCGATCTGGAATTTGTCTATAGCGTGGGAAATCTTGCAATTATCTCGCTGGAGAATACGCGCCTCTTCGCCGAGGCGGTCGAAAAACAGAAGATGGAAAATGAGCTGGTGATCGCGCGGGAAATCCAGAATGGACTTCTTCCTCAGACGCTGCCGGCGATCGAATCATTCGAAATCAGCGCGCTTAATCTGCCGTCCAAGCAAGTGGGAGGCGACTACTACGATGTCATCGTTCTCGATAATGGACGGTACATGATTGCTATTGGTGATGTGTCAGGCAAAGGTACACCCGCATCGCTTCTCATGGCAAATGTGCAGGCGATCGTTCGTACGCTTGCGCACATTCCGCTTTCCCTCAGCGATATGACGCAGCGGGTGAATCATCTCATTTGCGAAAACACCGGATCTGGAAAGTTCATTACTTTCTTTTGGGGAATCCTGGACGCAGCCAATCGAACGTTCCGCTACGTGAACGCCGGGCACAATCATCCGTTCGTGGTGCGGGCAGACAGCTCGATCGAACGGCTGCATGAAGGCGGAATCATACTCGGCGTGGTTCCCTCGCCGCCTCCCTATGTGGAAGGGAAGGTGCGGCTGGGCAGTGGCGACATGGTTGTCATGTTCACCGACGGCATCAGTGAAGCGATGAACACTGAGGGAATCGATTATACTGAAGAACGCGTGGAGCAGTTTCTCCGCCAGATCGCCAACATTCCTGCTGATGGTGTGGTCAGGGAAATCCGCGAGGAAATTGCCCGCTATACACTTGGTGCCCCGCAATCAGACGATATGACGGTTGTTGTGCTCAAATGCGTTTGATTGCATCTCTGGTCGTTTTTCCATACCTTTTCTCACAATGAAACCGAAGAAAAATCCCCCCAAAATGATCTCCCGGCGGACGTTATGTCAGCATCATGAGCCATTTTTGCGGGATTTAAGGAAAAGGAAGCCGGAGACACGGGGAACGTACGAGCGCGCACTCCGGGAGTTCTTCCGGTGGCTGGAGAAAGAGGGAAAGTTCGCTGCATCTGTGGACGGCGTCGAACGATATAAGACCTATCTACTCAAAAAGAAAAAACTCTCGCCTGTTTCCGTCTCTACCTACCTTACAGCACTTCGTGCGTTTTTTAAATATCTGGTCCAAGCCGGGGTGTTGCACGAGAATCCGGCGACGGGGGTCAAGGGAGGCAAACGTCCACTCACGCACTCGCGGGAAACACTTACCGCAGATCAGATTGCGCAGGTGATGCAAAGTGTCGAGCTGATTGATGAACGAACCCATCGCGATTTTGCCGTTCTGAAAGCGATGGCGGTCTGCGGCCTCTCTGAGATTGAATTGATCAGAGCAAATATCGGCGATCTAAAGACGGTGGATGGTGTATTGCTTTTTTATGTGCAGTCAAAGGGGATGACGAGCAAAGAAACTGTGATTATTCTACCGCCGGAAGTGAAGGATGCATTTTCCGCATATCTTATGTACCGTTCGGAATCCGAAGGAACCGAACCTCTGTTCATGAGCACCGGCAATAGAACCCGCGGAAAACGGATGACGACACGCGGAATCCGTGAACGGGTCAATTTTTATCTTGAAAAAGCGAATATAAAAAACGGAAAAATCCGCAGAATTACTCCATTCTCCCTTCGTCACTCAGCTGCAACGCTTCTGGCGGCGCAGGGAGCAAGCATTGAGGAGATCCAGGCGCGATTTCATATAGCGACGCCGGCAACGGCACGCATGTATATGAAGAGTCCTGATGAGTCAACAACCATTGAAAGCACGAAATGATATATCCGTTTTCAGGCATTGAGAAAAAGTGGCAGGCGTACTGGGAAGAACACGAAACATACAAGGCGGTTGAAGATTCGTCGAAGCCAAAGAGATACGTTCTGGACATGTTTCCTTATCCCTCCGGTGCCGGATTGCATGTCGGACATCCGGAAGGATACACAGCGACAGATATTCTCTGCCGCTTTTTGCGTATGAACGGCGTGAATGTTCTGCATCCGATGGGGTGGGATGCATTCGGCCTTCCGGCAGAGCGGTATGCGATGCAGACAAACATTCATCCGAGGATTACGACTGAGCAGAATGTTACCACGTTCCGGCGTCAGATCAAAATGCTCGGCCTGAGCTATGACTGGTCGCGCGAAGTCGATACGACGGAACCGGGCTACTACAAATGGACGCAATGGATTTTCCTGAAAATGTACAATTCCTGGTACGACGCGCGCATCAAAAAAGCGCGTCCCGTCGCTGAGCTCGAAAGAGAACTTGAACTGAAAGGTACAGAAGCTCTGCCCGGCAGCATCCGGTGCACTGCATCAGAATGGAAATCGAAATCGGGAAAAGAGAAACAGGCAATTCTGGATCAATTCCGACTGGCATATGTCGCCGAAATTCCCGTTAACTGGTGCGAGGCGTTGGGCACTGTTCTCGCAAATGAAGAAGTACCTGAATGGACCGACAAAGGGTACTTAGTTGAACGCAAGCCCATGCGCCAATGGATGATGCGCATTACGGCGTACTCCGAACGGTTTCTGGAAGACTCTGCTCATCTCGATTGGCCGGTGTCGACACTGGAGCAGCAGAAAAACTGGATCGGCCGTTCGGAAGGCGCGGAGGTAGATTTCAAGATTGATGGATCCGATGAACTGATTCGCGTCTACACGACACGGCCGGATACGCTTTTTGGCGCCACCTACATGGTGCTGGCTCCGGAACATCCGCTCGTTGACCGGATCACCGTTCCGGCGCAGGAGGAAAGTGTTGCGGCGTATAAACAACAGGCAGCGTTGAAGTCGGAAATGGACCGCGGGCTGGATAAAAATAAGACCGGCGTACCGACCGGCTCCTTTGCCGTCAATCCGACAACCGGTACACTCATTCCGATATGGATCGCCGACTATGTGATGATGGGATACGGTACCGGTGCCATCATGGCTGTTCCCGCCCATGATGAACGCGACTTTGAGTTTGCAACAAAGTTCGCTATTCCAATTGTGACCGTTGTCTCGGGTGCGACGAACGACACCGAAGCGTACACCGGCGATGGTGTTGCAGTAAATTCCGCCAATGCCGAAGTTTCACTGAACGGCCTTGCGACGGAAGATGCGATGAAGGCCATCACGGAGTGGCTGGAGAAAAAAGGAATCGGCAAGCGCGCGATCAAATACAAATTGCGTGACTGGCTCTTCTCGCGCCAACGCTATTGGGGTGAACCGATTCCCATCATCCATATGGACGATGGAACGATGAAGGCGCTCGATGAAAGTGAATTACCGCTTCTGCTTCCCGATCTGAAAAAATTCCAACCGAGCGGCACGACGGAATCACCGCTGGCGTTAGCCGAAGACTGGGTAAACGTCACGGACCCGAAGTCCGGCATGAAAGGCCGCCGGGAAACGAACACGATGCCGCAGTGGGCCGGCTCCTGCTGGTACTACCTGCGTTTCATCGATCCGAAGAATGACAAAGAATTCTGCTCCAAAGAAAAGATGAACTACTGGATGCCGATTGATTTGTACGTCGGCGGATCCGAACATGCCGTGCTGCATCTGATGTACGCCCGCTTCTGGCACAAGGTATTGTTTGATCTGGGATACGTCAACACGCCGGAACCGTTCATGAAATTGCGCCATCAAGGGATCATTCTCGGCGAAGATTCGCGGAAGATGTCCAAATCGCGCGGTAATGTGGTGAATCCGGACGACGTTGTAGCGGAATTCGGTGCCGATGCACTGCGCATGTTTGAAATGTTCATGGGACCGTTGGAAGAAATGAAGCCTTGGAGCACGCGTGGCGTGGAGGGTGTTTTCCGCTTCCTCAACCGGGTTTGGCGACTGTATGTGACCGAAGAGGGAGCGCTGAATCCAGCCATCACGGATGCCGAGCCTTCCATTGAATTCGCGCGTGTCTTTCATCAGACTGTGAAAAAGGTGGGTAATGACATTCCGGCCCTTTGCTTCAACACCGCAATTGCACAAATGATGATTTTTGTCAACGAAGCGACCAAGCTGGATGTGCTTCCGAAATCCATTTTGCGCGATTTTATCGTGGTGCTCGCTCCGTTTGCGCCGCACGTCACGGAAGAACTGTGGCAGAAAATGGGATATGCGCCATCACTCTTTACAACGGCATCGTGGACGAAGTATGATCCGGCATTGTTGGTCGAAGACGAGGTGACTATCATTGCCCAGGTGAACGGAAAGATCCGTGCAAGATTCAACGCTCCGCGTGACTTGGCGGAAGAACGACTCAAGGAGCTTGCTCTGAAAGAACCAAACATGAAAACTCATCTGGAAGGGAAGCGGATCGTCAAAGTGATTGTGGTGGTGAACAAGCTCGTCAATATTGTTGTGCGGTAGCCGCCAATCCCGTGAATTCCGATGGCCCACATAGGCTCTGTTGTCTCATTCTTACCACGGGCGATGATCCGGCTCTCAGCCGGACTCTTGAAAGTGCTGCGTTTGCAGATCAGCGCGTCATCGCTGTTTCTTCGAAATTTCCATTGCTCTCCGATGCAATTGACCCCGCTGTGCCTGTCGTTCGATACGACGAGGCTACCGCGGTAATTACTTCGCTTTGGACATTGATTCTTTTTTCCGGTGATAGTATTACACCGGCACTTGCGGCAGAATGCCGTTCCGTTTGCGGCAAAGAATCACAGCACAACACTGTCGCACTCTCCATTGAATCATATTTCCTGAATCACCGGATGTGCCATAGCGGCTTGTCGCCGCATAGGGAAACACGCCTTATCCGTACGGAGCTCGTCCGCGATTTTCTCATTGCGCAGAACGGCAATACAGGAATAATGCAGAGCTCTGTCGTACTCCGTGCTCCGCTGATATGTCACCGTGCATTCTCTCTTCAAATGCTCATCGCTCATCTTAATGATGCCACGTCGCTGGAAGCAGGAGAGGTTGTTCGCGAAGAGAATCGACTTGGTAGCCGCCGGCCGACTATTGTTCTGGTGCCGTTCAGGGAATTCATCCGGATATACATTGACAAGCAGGGATTTCGCGATGGCGTCTATGGATTTCTCTGTGCAGCGTATGCTTCTGTACGCGCATTGGCGATGGAGGCAAAAAAGTGGGAATATGCGCGGGCACTTGCCGCCAAAACGGAACTGCCGCCGGCAACGGCAGACGATCTTCTAAATGTGAAGCGATTGGGATAATATGAAAGTATTCTTGCGAATCCTGAAATATGTCCGGCCGTACTGGAGAAAGCTCACACTGTCGATTCTCTGTACGTTTCTCTTTTCCATATTAAGTGCAGCGTCCGTGTATCTGACTCTTCCGCTTTTGCAAACGGTTTTTAATCAAACGCCGACAACGGGGCAAGTGGTGGAGACACCGCCACGCAACAGCTTGGTTCCGAACGAAATTATTGCATTCAAGCATGCCGTTGAAGAGTATCTGAAACAATCTGTATTTTCTCCTGACAAGAATGAAACGCTCTATAAGATATGCTCTTTGATTCTTGTCGTCTTTTTCCTAAAGAACATCTTCGGGTACATGCAATCATATCTGATGGCGCATGTAGAACAGGGTTTGATGCGAGACTTGCGCAATGAGATTTATAAGCATCTGCACAACCTCTCGCTTAGCTACTTCACCAACGAACGGACCGGAAATCTTATTTCGCGTGTGACGAATGATGTGAATGTGGTCAACGGAGGAGTGTCCGCGAGTTTTGTAACACTCATCCGGGAGCCATTGTTGATTATCGTTTTTCTCGGGATGGCATTCACATTCAGCTGGAAACTCACGCTGATGTCGCTCGTGGTCTTTCCCTTTGCGCTCATTTTTATCAGTTGGATAGCACTCAAACTTCATAAAGAAAGCGGCGTCTCCCTGGAAAAGATGTCCGACATTACCTCGGTGTTGCAGGAAACAATCTCCAATGTCAAGGTGGTCAAGGCATTTGCCATGGAGGAATTCGAGGATAAAAAATTTCGCCGCGAGACACAAAGTTATTTTCGAACGCTTCTAAGACTGACGCGCATCAGAAATCTCGCGAATCCGACGACAGAATTCCTTTCTATTGTTGCGGCGGTCGTCATCATTTGGTACGGTGGACGGCAGGTATTGATTTCCAACGAGATGCAGGCAGCGGAATTCCTGGTTTTTCTCTTCGCAATATTTCAGATCATGCCTCCGATCAAGGAATTGAGCAGCGTTTACAATCGCATCCATGAATTTGCGGCAGCCGGCGAACGGATATTCGAAATTCTCGACACGAAGCCAGCTATCGCCAATGTCGCATCGCCGGTGTGTCTTAACGAATTGCGGGAGAGTATTGAATTCCGCAATGTTTCGTTTAAATACACGAACGCGGATCTGAATGACGCGAGCAATCCGGTGATTCTTTCGAATATCAACTTGCGCGTGCGGAAAGGGGAAATTGTGGCCATCGTCGGGCCGAGCGGCGGAGGGAAGACGACTTTGGTGGATCTGGTCCCACGGTTCTATGATGTCACGGGAGGAGCAATAATAATTGACGGGGTGGATATTCGTCAGATCGAGCTGCAATCATTGCGCGGCAATATCGGTATCGTGACGCAGGAAACAATTCTCTTCAATGACACCGTACGGAATAATATTGCGTATGGATTGGTGGATTGTCCCGAAGAAAAAGTGCGCGAAGCTGCCGCCGCTGCAAACGCCTTGGCGTTCATCGAAGCGATGCCGGAGGGATTCAATTCCATTATTGGTGACCGCGGAGTGAAAATTTCCGGCGGACAACGGCAGCGCCTGTCGATTGCCCGCGCGCTGCTCAAGAATCCGCCCATCATGATTTTTGATGAAGCAACATCCGCCTTGGATTCAGAGAGTGAGATTCTCGTGCAGGAAGCGATCGAGCGTCTCATGAAAAACCGTACCTCGTTCGTCATTGCCCACCGGCTTTCGACCATCAGAAATGCCGACCGGATCGTTGTGATCGATAAAGGATGTATTGTGCAGGAGGGCCGGCACACAGAATTGCTGAAGCAGAAAAACGGCCTCTACAAAAAGCTGCATGATATGCAATTTACGATGTGATCCCATGACGAACCGCTTTCCGACATCTGATATTCGATTCAAGGATTTCATTTGCGTCTTTACCGGCCTCCAACTCGTCGCACTCTCATTTTCCATCGCTCTTGCGTCGATGAGTTTTGCCGTCATGGGCCTCTTGGGACTATGTTGGTGGATTCGTGAGCGCCGCAATATCTGGCAGCCGACACCGCTGGACTACCTGTTTCTTGCATATGTAGGCATTGAGTTATTAACGAGTGCAACTGCAATCTATCCGTCCCAAGCGTTCTTTAATGCCAAGCGGCTTCTGTTGATAGCAAATCTTTACATCATTCTTACTGTCTTTGATTCGCGGAAGAAGATTGCCCTGGTTCTTGGTGCGTTGATTCTATGCACTGCCGTCCAATCTGTGGGCGAAATTATATATTACTTTGTCAAAAATGAAGCCCGACTCTACATCTTTCAGCATTACATGACCACGGGCGGCATCAAGATGATTGTCAGTTTGCTGACCATCCCGATCGTGCTTCAATCAGGGATCCCCCGCAAATGGCGTGTTGCCGCGCTGGCATGTTTCGTTCCCATCCTCATTGCTTTGGTGTTAACCGATACGCGAAGTTCTTGGCTTGGATTTATCGCGGGAGCCGGTGTGATCGCCATCCTGAAGCAAAAGAAATTGATCTTAGTGCTTGTCGCCCTGATCGTTGCCTTCTTTCTCTTTGCACCGCAAAAAAATATCGATCGGGCAAGAAGCATCATTGATTTAAATCACCCATCCAATGCCGGTCGGTTGACAATGTGGTCCACCGGGCTGAAGATATTTGCCGACCATCCCTGGCTTGGTGTGGGGGATTCGGACCTGTATGAAATCTATTCCGGCTACAGGACCCCTGAGATTAATGAACCCGCAGGTCATCTGCATAACGACTACGTGATGCTTCTGGTTACTATCGGTGTTTTCGGGTTTGCTATTGTGATGCTGATTTTTGGACAAACCCTGCGTGCTGTATACTCGATCTTTCGGGGCTTTGGATCCGATCCGCTCGTCGCTCCCATTTCCCTTGGGGCGTTGGGAGTGCTTTGCGGCTTCCTTGTGAACGGCTTTTTTGAGTGGAATTTTGGTTCCCATCAGATCATGGTTCTTGTCTGGTCCAGTATTGGCCTGGCTCTTGCAGCAGAGCATGTTGGGAAGACGGAGGTTGCGTTGTGAGCATTGCTGTTATCGTTATCACGAAAAACGAGGAACACAACGTCTCGCAATGCCTCCAGAGCGTTCAATGGGCCGATGAGATCATTGTCGTCGATTCTGAAAGCAGGGACAAAACCGTCGAAATCGCCCGAACGTTCACTCCAAAGGTCTATATCAAGCCCTGGCTGGGTTTTGCCGCTGCAAAGTCCTTTGGGCTGCAGGAATGCACCTCCGAGTGGGTGCTTTGGCTGGATGCCGATGAGCGAGTAACCTCTCCGTTGGCAGAGGAAATCAGAAATCTTGTCCGTTCGAAACCGCAGGAAGCAGCATTCCGTGTGAAACGAAAAGCGTACTTTCTTGGCACTTGGATTCGCCATTCCGGGTGGTACCCGGGAAGAGTGACGCGACTATTCAATCGGGAGAAGGCAAGATTTAACAATGCTGCTGTTCATGAAGGGCTTGAGGTCGATGGCGCTATCTCTGATTTGAGTAACGACTTATTGCATTTTACGGATCCCAATCTCTATCATTATTTTTCAAAATTAAACCGCTATACGACTCTGGCTGCTGTAGAGTCATTCCGAAAGGGAAAGCGTTCCGGTCTTTCAGATTTCATTGTCCGTCCTGTCTGGCAGTTCCTCCGCATGTATTTTGTCCGGCTGGGATTTCTGGATGGGGTCCCGGGACTTCTCCTGGCGCTTCTTTCGGCGTCCTATGTCTTGACAAAATATGCAAAATTGTGGGAATTGGGGGAGAGTGTTTCAAAATCACGGTGAGTTTGATTTTAGCTCGTATCTTTTGTACCATTGCTTGTACAATTTGAGGTCTGGAAATGAAATTTGGTATAGTCGGTAATCTCTCCAAGGAAACCCTCTCCGACGCGGTTCTGCGTCTGTGGCATGCCGGAGAAAAGCGTCCATTGGACTTCGTTGTTGAAGAAGAGCTGGCAAAGCTGATCAATAAGGAACATGGATCAAAAATCATCCCGAAAAAGCAAACTGCCGAGATGGATGAGTTGGTTTCCCAATGTGACATGGTGATAGCTTTCGGCGGGGACGGCACAATGCTTTCTGCAGCCCGGCTTGTTGGCCGGGCCTCAGTCCCGATTGTCGGTGTCAATCTGGGCAAGCTTGGCTTTCTCGCCGAAGTTTCCGTCGACGAAATCGAGTCCTTTGTTGACGATATTCTCAACAACCAACACCTTATCGAAGACCGGATGGTTGTGAAGCTGACAGCGGACGATGAAGAAGAGCCGCTTTTCGGGTTGAATGACATTGTTATCGACAAGAGCGGGTCTTCTCGCATGCTCTCTGTAGAAACTCATGTCGATAATGACTACCTCGTTTCCTACACTGGGGACGGTGTTATTGTCTCGACACCTACAGGTACAACCGGCTACGCACTCGCAGCGGGAGGCCCCATTGTTGTTCCTCTCAGCGAGGTGCTGACTATAAGCCCGATTTGCCCACATATGCTGACCGCACGGTCTGTGATTGTTCCAGACAGCAGCATCATCAAGATCACAATCCGGTCACAGAGCGAGAAAGTGCGCGTGACTGCCGACGGACAATCGGAGAGAACGTTTACCTCACCGATCCAATTGCAGGTGCAAAAGGCCGACTATACGGTGAAATTAGTGAAACGGAAAGACCGGAGTTACTACGATGTACTTCGGACAAAGCTCATGTGGGGACGGGATATCCGGGTTCAGAAAAATGCATAACATCAAACCTTTCCTTGCGGCAGCTATTCTGATTCTACTCTCCGGCTGCGCCGAACAGCCATATTCAATTGTTACGGAGCCTTCCGGGCAGAGAATGTTGTTGGGCGAATTTCCACTAAATGTTCTTCGTACTGATACATCATTTGCCGGCTGGTTTGAAAAGCAGTATTCTGCATATGATCCGGCCAAAAAGGAAATGGCATTGTTGGCGGGTGTTGACAAGAACTATGCGATTGTCGTATGCATGGGAACCTGGTGCTCCGATTCACGCAGGGAAGTTCCGCGGTTCATGAAGGTCATGGAATCTGCCGGCCTCCCAGCGACGAGTATCCGTTTCTTCGCTGTCGATCATCAAAAGAGATCACCGGAAAATGCCGCACAGAAATTTAATGTCACGCTCGTCCCCACCATTATTGTTTTTCGCGCAGGCATGGAGATCGGACGCATCACGGAGATGCCGGAAGTGAGTATGGAAGACGATTTGGGAAGGATATTGCGAAAGTAGCACAGACGGCCGGCAGAAGAGTTGCAACGGAGAGAAAAGCACTGCGTCAAGGAATCGTATCAGTTGCTCCCTCATAAATCCAACGCGTCAATCCCTGTATCTGATTAAGATTAAGTGATGGAATGGGAGGCGGCGGCATCGGAGAACTTCCCGGCTGTCCCTTGATGCACCAGAGTAATCTGCTGTTCGCTGTGTCTTTCGGAACAACGATGCCATAGGGAGAACCTTTGAGTCCTGCATAACTGGAGAGATCAATGCTTGATTGTCGCGTTTGCCGGTCGTGACACTCTGTGGTGGCGCATGCAATATTGAAAAGCGCCTGCACTTGTCGGTAGTAGCTGATGTTTTTTGCCGGAAAGACGACGTCACCCGGCTTCGTGATGGGATTCGAAGAATCCTTGCATGCACTCAGAATCAATCCCGTCGTGAGAATCAATTGTACAACAACGATATGACGATGACGAAAAGACATAGGATGAAAAAATATAGCTCAAATTCGCTCAATTTCCTAATGCTTTCCATTCTCGTCGTATGGTGTGGGACAAGTGCTTCAGCACAGGAATTTGGAGATGATGTGTACGAACTCTCTGAGTATGTTGCAATCGGGGGGGGAATTTCAATGCAACATTTCACTCCATCGACGGGCAATCTCCTACCGGATTCATCCGTCATTCGTTATTCCAATCCACAGTTTCAGTTTGAATTCCGGGCTCCAGAGACGCGCCTCGCGTTTGGCTACACATCATATTCACAATTCGGGAAATCGGGAGCCGCCATTAATCTGGAGGCGGAATCGCGTCAGGTGATTCCATTGCTGAGAGGAAGTCTCCGCTCAGGAATCTATCTACCGATCTGCCTGAGGACGGATTTCATGAGGGCCGCAAATCTTTCGACCACTGCAAAGGACCTCAATGTGGTGAGTCTTGGCGTCGGCACCGGTCTTGAAGCGCGCTGGATGAGGAGAGATTTTGGATTGGAGGCGCGGTGTACGGGAGTATTTCACTATAGCACACAGAGTTTCAGTGTGGACGACGGGACATCGAATCTCATATCGGCTGAAATACTTCTATTGTTGCCGGAAGTTGTGGGCCGTGGCGTGATTGTGGGATACAGGTATGAATTGCAGGTCTGGAAAATGAAGAGATCCGATCTCAATTACCGGCGTGAAATCAATGGACCGTTTCTGAATATTTTTTTCTAGCGACTTCATCCGGACGCTGGGCACTTCGGTTGCGTTCAGTGTAACTCGCGGAAGCGTCCGTTGAAACTTGCTGAGACTTTGAAAAAAGAGGACACGATGAGTTGGAGAGTAATCAATTCCGAAGGTACGCATCGGATTATCGTGACGAAAGAATTGCCCGGCACGCGATGGATCGAAATATTGGTCGGGTCGGGTTGTCGAATTGAAATCAGCGATTCGCCGACAATTCTGTCGGCAGATGAAATCAAGTCGGCAATCGGCACTTTCTGTTTCGGTGCAGTCGCCCAACTCTCTGAGCAATGGGGAAGCGAATTGATCGCCGCCTTCGCTTCGGCGGGAGGGGAAATTCTCTCGACCTATGCCGTGGGCTACAACAACATTGATGTTGCCGCTGCAACAAAAAATCGGGTGGCTATTGGGAATACTCCGGGCGTGCTAACCAATGCCACGGCGGAAATTGCAGTGGCTCTCACCTTCGCGGCAGCACGACGCGTGGCAGAGTCTGACAACTTCACCCGCAAAGGATTGTTTCATGGATGGCTTCCATCGCTATTTTTGGGGGAACTCGTCTCGCGCAAGACTCTGGGCATTGTCGGAACGGGCCGGATTGGTTCCGCCTACGCACGCATGATGGTGGAAGGTTTTAAGATGAACCTGATATATTTCAGTCCGCACACGAATGAAGGACTTGAAAAGAGAACTGCCGGCTTTGGCGAATTTCTAAAAGCACAAGGCGAAGAGCTGGTGATGTGCCGCAAGGTGAATTCCATCGAAGAACTGCTTCGCGAATCGGATATCGTCAGTCTGCATCCGCTTCTGAATGCTCAGACGAAACATCTGATCACGCCCGAGCGACTGAATCTCATGAAAAAGGACGCAATTCTGATTAATGTCAGCCGTGGAGCCGTCATTGACGAAGTTGCGCTGGTTGAGCATTGCCGTCTGAATCCTGCGTTTCATGCCGGATTAGATGTCTACGAGCGGGAACCGGAATTGGCTCCCGGCTTGACGGAATTACCCAACATCGTCATACTTCCCCATCTTGGATCTGCAACCTTCTGGACGCGTGAAACGATGGCTGTCATTACTGCAAGGAATCTGGAAGGGATATTGAAGGGGTATCCTGTCTGGAATCAGTCAGATATGAGTCCGTATTGGTCTGAGACGCCACCGGATGGGACGCCAAGCATTGTCAACGCAAAAGAGCTAGGGCTTTCCCCGCTTTGATCCGGGATACTTGAAGATGGATGCCGCCACATCGAGCTTCCGCCGGCACCCATTGAAGTTCATGTAGCGGATTTTTCCGTAGACATTTCTCTCACCCCATGCTCTGTCGTGGACACCTCCGATGCTCCAGGCTATGCCCGTATATCCGTTAGGGTCACGACCATCAAGTTCATATATATCATTGAGGTAGATAAAAATCGCTGGCGCCGTTTCCGGCGACTCGCTCCATTCTAGATGAGTCATCACAGACTGTTCGAATCGAGACACTTTGGAAGACACCGGAATTCTGAAGAAGATAGAAGAAAGGAACGAGATTGAAGACGACGATCAGCGGTTGCCGGCAGGCGAGCATTTTCTCCTGAGCATAGAGAAGAGCCCAATTGTCTTCTGCACGCTGGTCGCGCGACATCCAGTAAACAATTGGGCCTTCGATTCGTCTTCCGTCGCGAATCTGACGGACTCGTGAGAGATTTATTTGTCATGACTAACCCGCACGCAGTGCGTTCACGATATTCAATCTCGATGCCCGCACCGACGGAAGGAATCCACCGATAAATCCCATTCCTGCTGCGAACAAAATCGAATAGAGTGCGATGCTAGGGGAGAGTGCAAACGAGAATTCGAGCTCGGAGAATGATCCGAAATTCAGCGTGGAGATGGAAAAGAATTGCAGCACAGACGCTGCAGCAATGCCGATTGCGCCTCCGATGACTGAAAGGAGCATCGATTCCATCAGGAACGCCGTGAGAATACTCCGCCGCCTGAATCCCAATGCACGGAGAGTGCCGATTTCCACGGTACGATTTGCCACGGCTGCATACATCGTAATCATTGCGCCGATGGTTGCTCCTGCGCTGAAGATCACGGTGATGAAAATACCCAAGATGCGAATAAAGAGCGACATTGCTTCCGATTGTTCGGCGTAATAGAGCTGTTCCGATTTCGGCTCGAATTGCTGGAGGCGCTGCTCGCGTTCGAACGCGGCTTTGAATTCTGAGTAGGCTTTAGGATCATCCAGCCTTAGGGTGATCGTGGAGAAACCGCCCCTCCGATTGAAAGCATCCTGCAATTGCTCCACGTCGCCCCACACTTCAGAATCGAATCCGCTGCCGCCGGCATCGAAGCGCCCGACGATCGTCCATTTGTCGCCGCCGAACGCAATCTGTTCTCCAAGATGAGTGCCGACGAATCGCCGCGACACCGCATCACCCACAACAATTTCCCGGGCTCCAGGGCGGAACATGCGTCCCTCCACAATCTTTACCTGCGGGCGAATCGTGAATGCCTGCGTCGATACGCCGCGTACGGTCAGATTGCTCAGGCCGCCCGACGTCTTTTGAAGATTGATGATCACGACCACATCGGTGGTGGCCAGCGGTTTGCCTTCAGCTGTCTTAGCAATGTGTGGCAGAGTGAAAAGAATTGCGGCATCGCTGCTGACAACGATACTCGAAATTTCTCCGGTGGCAGCTTTTCGCGCCACGATCACGTTGTCCGGCGATCCGGTTGCAACGAGCGTCTTGTCGACGCCATGTGCCATCATCAACACGGCAGCGAAGACGAATACCACCAGTGTGATGCCCAACACTGTGATTCCGGTTGTCAGCATGCGTGTCTTAAAATTTCGAACAGTATATTTCAGGGGAATTTTCATATGCACAGTCCTATCCGATAAACCTCAGTCCATCAACAATTTTCATACGCAACGCACGCTGAATCGGGAAGATTGATGCCGCAACTCCGACGACGAGCGCTGCTACACCGGCAAGAATCACCGTCGATGGTTCAACGATGAAAATGGGGAAGAATCCTTTCGGCAGTGCTTGCGAAAATCCCTCCACCATCGGATATGTGATCGCGATCCCGATTGCCCCGCCGATTGCGGAAATTGCCAGCGATTCTCCAAAAATGAGTCCCACCAGATGTCCGGCAGAGAAGCCAAGCGTCTTGAAGACAGCGTATTCGCGTGTTCGCTCACGGGCGGACATGATCATCGTGTTGCCCAACACCAGCATGATGATGCCGATGATCACAAACGAAACGAAGTTCATCGCGTCGATAATGGAGCTTGCTCCGGAGACAAATCCTTGTTGGAAGGCGCGCTCGGTTTCTGTTTTCGTTTCGGCACGGGAGTTTTTGAAAAGCGCATCAACCTGTTCCGATATTGCCGCAGCCTGCGCCGCATCTTTGATCTTAATGATATACCAGCCCACTTCGCCGGCCCGCGTGGGCATTTCCGCCCGCATCCTTTCATCAATCATGTGCCAGTGGAAGAACAACTGTGTTGCATCGGTGGTCTTATCCCGCTGTGTATAGATGCCGCGTACCACAAGTTGCCATGTTCCGGGATAAATGTCGCCATCGAGCTGAATGATATCACCGAGTTTAAATCCGTACTGCCGGGCGATGTCGATACCGACCACACAGGAATTCCGCTCGCGCTTGAACGCTTCGTACTGGTCCGGCGCAAGGACGAATTCAGGGTACACATCGAAGACGGTCTCAGGATCGACTCCCATCCTCGCGAAGAATTGGGTCTTGTCTTTGTAAACGCCGCCAAACCAGTTCATGAACGTCACGTTTTCCACGCCGGGAAGTTTCGCTATCTGATCACGATAGGAATACGGAAGTGGAAAGATGAATGAGACTGACTGGCGGGTAATCAAGCGGTTCGCCGCCGAGGACTCAACGCCCACATACCACATGCTCACCACCGTTCGCAGCAGTCCGAATGCAAAGACGGCGATGGCGATGCCAAGGATCGTCAATCCGGAGCGCAGCTTGTGGCGAAGGGCATTCTTGAAGATCAATTTCAGGATTCTCATGGAATGCTCCTATTGCAGTTCGCCTTTGTCCAGGTGACGTATGATTGTTGCTTTTTCCGCCGCATGCGGATCGTGGGTTACCATAACAATGGTCTTTTTGAATTCTCTGTTGAGGCGCTCCAGCAGCGTGAGCACTTCTGATGCAGAAATCTTGTCGAGGTCGCCCGTCGGTTCATCGGCCACGAGAATCGTCGGATCGGTGACGATGGCGCGGGCGATGGCGACGCGCTGTTCTTGTCCGCCGGAGAGTTGCTTTGGATAGTGATGTATCCGGTCGGCCAAGCCGACGACGCTCAACGCAACTTCGACATGCTTGCGCCGCTCCGCTTTCGAGAGCGATGTCAACAGCAGGGGAAGCTCCACATTTTCAAATGCCGTCAGCACCGGAAGGAGGTTGTAAAATTGGAACACAAATCCGACGTTCGCGGCACGCCATTTTGCAAGCGCGGACTCGTTCAGTTTTGCAATGTCGGTTCCGTTGACGATTATGTTGCCTTTGCTCGGGCGGTCGATACCCGCGATAAGATTGAGCAACGTTGTTTTGCCGGAACCCGAGGGCCCCATCAACACGACAAATTCTCCTTCATGCACATCCAGTGTCAGGTTATGGAGCACAGGAATTTCGAAGGTGTCGCGGAAGTACGACTTGGAAATATTTTGAACCCGGATGATGCTGTTCGCCATAAGACTATTCCTTTTGATCCGTTATCGATGTCGGTCAGACAAATTCTGTCGTTTTTCCGAACTATTCAACTTTGACTTTCGTTCCATTGGTGATCGATCCGTCGAGGTTGCTGATGACCTTTTCGCCGGAGGTCAGGCCGGAAACGATTTCCACGAGATTGCCGATTCGCTCGCCCGTTGTGACTGACGTCTCTTCCGCACGATTGTCCTGAACGCGATAAGCAAACTGTCTTCCGTCGCGTACCGCTATACAGGACGCAGGAACAGTCAGCTTCGGTTTCTGATTCAATGTCTTTGGATCTAGTGCTTTTGTAAGGAAGAGCACCTTCGCGCTCATTTCCGGAAGCACGCGACTGTCGTATGATTTAAAGGCAACCTTGACCAGTACCGTGGCTTTCGCGCGATCTGCCGTGGGTACAATCTTGTTGACATATCCCTGATATCGCTTGTCCGTGTAGGCATCGAGCGATATTTCGCAAGCCTGGTTCGGCGTGATGCGCACGATATTTGCTTCCGACACATCGGCCTCCACCTCCAGCGACGACATGTCGGCGATCATGACGACTGCGGCCCGGGAACTTGCGCTGGCTGCGAACGGAGCGACGATCTCGCCGACGTCTGCATTCTTCGTCAGGACGGTGCCGTCAAATGGTGCACGGATTTTCATGTTTTCAAGCGCCACCTCGGCGCCGGTGATGGAAGCTTTGGAGACTGCGATGTTCGCCTGTACTCTTTTCAGACGTGCGTCTGCTGCGTCAAATTCCGCCTGCGACACAAGATTGCGTGCGAGCAGTTGTGTGGTTCGCTTTAGCGTTGTTTCAGCATCGTAGAGATCCGCTTCATAGACCTTCAGTGTTGCTTTTGCCTGATCGAGCTGCGCGACAATGTCGGAATCTTCCAGCTTTGCAATTACCTGATCCTTGCGCACGCGGTCTCCTTCGACTACGCCGAGATATGCGAGGCGGCCGGTTCCCTTGGAGGCAACAGACGCCTTGCGCTGGGCGACGACGTATCCGCTTGCAGTGAGGACGGCATCACTTTGCGAGGGTGACGTCCAACCGACCGGAGTTACGTGAACGGTCACGGACGATGCAACAACATACGTGCGGAAGAGATAGACACCGGCGGAAATGAGGAGAAAAGTGACGACGATACCAATGAGATAGCGGTAATTGAATCTGCGTTGCGGTTCTTCGTCTGCCGGTGACCGTTTGATTCGGAGTGCTGAGAGGTCTGCGTTCTGTGCTTCCATTGTCTTTCTTGTCAGTGAATATGTTGGAGTGTTCTACGGGAAAAAATGGAAAAAGATACTGCAATCGGTGATTATAACAGGGACAGCCGCGTGAAAGTTCTATGCTCTTGGCTTGTAGATCTCGCCGGCCACCGGCTCGTCTGCGATACGGAGGAAATTCTCAATGCTCTGTTCGACAAAGAGCGCGACATCCTGGGACGGCAGTCCGGAGAGGAGCTTCACTTTGCAATTGTTCCGGAGAATTCCATTTAATTGACATGTGGATGAACTACTGTTGCGTAATTGTGAGATAATTTGCTCAGCGTACAATTGTGTCAATTGGGCGGACTCAACACGCCGATTCCCGAACCAGGGGAGGGGCGTATGGGTGATGATGAGGAACTGGGGATTTAGCATGATGATTGTGCTGTTGAGAAATCCCGCCATCGTGTAATAAGTCACACCGAGGCCGACAGCCACATGGGCCACCGGGAAGATGGTCATGATCCATGAACTGTTCTCGCCAACATTGGTGTACCAAAAAATCAGGAAGCTGTCCCACGCGATACAGAACACGAGCAAGCCGATGAATTTCCATGATAACCACCGATAGACGATCCTGAGCGATCCGCCCTCCTGAGTTACCGCGACGCTCTCCGGTTGCGGCGCTCTCGGACGTCCCGTCGTGGTTGTAGTTTGCATGCTCTGGTACTTGGTTGGTAGAAGGGAAACGGAAAACTTTAATTCCAAAAGAAATATCTCCAGATATTGACTTAAAGTCAACAATATGATTGGACAATAGAGAAAGAGGCATCAAATTGCATCTGAGGTAAAAACATATATATTTATATCACTTCGGCGTTGTTTCGGAGAGGTGCCTGAGTGGTTGAAAGGGCCGGTCTCGAAAACCGGTTTGGTCTTTATGGCCAACGTGGGTTCGAATCCCACCCTCTCCGCAATGTTGGGGAATTTTGTTCCGATCTGCTATCCGAACGAGTTTTCCCGATGAAATAGGTTTTCACCGAACCTGATCGGCTCATCACGTGCATCCATCGTTGACTCTCGCGAGTCAAATAGCTATTTTTCCACCGTCTTTGTGGAACTCTTTCGCCGTGCAGGTGTTTGGATACTAAACGAAAGGGAAAAATATGGCACTCGCAATTGGATCCAAAGCACCGCAATTCAAGCTATTTGACACTGATCGCAAAGAAGTCTCTCTCTTCGATTTTGCCGGGAAGAAAGTAGTTCTCGTGTTTTACCCCGGTGCATTTACGGGCGTGTGCACGAAAGAACTCTGCAGTTTCAGGGATTCCTTGGCAGACTACAACACGTTGAATGCTCAGGTGCTCGCCATCAGCGTCGACGGACCGTTCGCGAACAAGGCCTTCAAAGATCAAAACAATCTGTCATTTCCGGTACTCAGCGACTACACGCGCAGCATATCGCTCGTCTACGGGGGAATCCACAACGATTTCGTCGGACTAACGGGGTATGCGGTTTCAAAGCGTGCCGTATTTGTCATCGCTACCAACGGCACGATCACCTATGCGTGGATCTCCGACAATCCGGGAGTGGAACCACCATATGATGAGATCAAGAAAACAGTAGGGTAAACTATGAGCAGACTTATCACGCCACTTCAGGTATTGGACTTGCGCAAATCGGGTCATGCTATGACATTGTTGGATGTAAGAGAGAAGTGGGAACATGCTCTCACCAGCCTTCCGGATGCGATTCACATTCCGCTGGGAGAGCTGCCGGCGCGTGTGGGGGAATTGAAACAATCCGAAGAAATCGTGACCTATTGTCACCACGGCGTGCGAAGCGAAAAGGCGTGCCTCTTCTTAAAGAGCCACGGTTTTAAAAATGTCCGTAATCTCGCAGGCGGCATAGCTGCTTGGGCGGAATTCGACTCCACCATCAAAACGTATTGATCATGAGTGCATTTGCGGTTGGGGATAAAGCTCCTACGTTCTTGCTTGAAGCGCAGGATGGCAAAAAGTATGCGCTCAAGGACTTCAAAGGGAAAAAAGTAGTCCTCTATTTTTATCCGAAAGACAACACGTCCGGCTGTACAAAGGAAGCGTGCGATTTTCGCGACAATCTTCCGGCGTTCAAAAAAAAGGGGGCGATAGTGATCGGCGTGAGCGCCGATAGTGCCTCGTCACATCAGAAGTTCGCTGAGAAGCATGATCTTCTATTCACCCTGTTGAGCAATGAAGACAAGTCCATGCTTGCCGCGTACGGTGTCTGGAAAGAGAAAAGCATGTACGGCAGAAAGTATATGGGCATTGAACGTACCACCATCCTCATCGACGAGAAAGGGACAATCACACAGATTTTTCCGAAGGTGAAAGTTTCCGGTCATGCCGAAGAAGTTCTCTCCAAATTATGATCGTCTATGTTACCCGCCGCGCCCATTTTAGCGCAGCCCATCGACTGTTCCATCCCAACTTTTCTGATCAGGAAAACCGAGAGATCTTCGGCGGCTGCTCCAATCCCAACGGGCACGGCCACAATTATGAATTGGAAGTGACGGTGGCGGGGAGTCCTGATCCGGTGACGGGATACGTCCTTGATCTCAAGAAACTGAAGCTTCTCATCGAAAAACACATTCTGGCCTTTGTGGACCACAAGAATTTGAATGTGGATGTCGGCTTTCTTGCCGGGATCAATCCAACGGCCGAAAACATCGCGGTGGCGTGCTGGCGCCAGCTGCAGCCGCATATCACCGGCGGTAAACTGCATTCCGTCAGGCTCCGAGAGACTGAAAACAATGTCATCGAGTATAAGGGAGAGTAATTCATGCCCCGCACACAAAAGAAAAAATTATCAACGGAAGAATTGATCCGTGAACTGCTGTCGCGGCTCGGCGAAGATCCGCGCCGGGAAGGACTTCTCAAAACCCCATCGCGCGTTGCCGCTTCGCTGCAATTTCTGACGAAGGGATACACCGAGGACGTGAAAGAATTGCTCAACGGGGCAATATTCAAAGAGCCGTACAAGGAAATGGTGATTGTAAAGGAGATCGATTTTTACAGCATGTGCGAGCATCATCTGCTGCCGTTCTTCGGGAAGATCCATGTCGCATACATTCCCAACGGCAAGATCGTCGGTCTGAGTAAAATTCCGAGACTCGTGGAGATGTTTAGCAGGCGTCTGCAGGTGCAGGAGCGATTGACGCAGCAAATTGCAGAAACACTTTACAATGTGCTGGATCCCGATGGCGTGGGGGTTGTCTGCGAAGCACGCCACATGTGCATGATGATGCGCGGTGTTGAAAAACAAAATTCGTTTGCCACTACCAGCGCGATGCTGGGAACATTTCGCAATAACAGTAAGACGCGTTCGGAATTTCTGACACTCATATCGAGCAAACTGGGATAGAATATGAATGAAGTGAAAGCACCCGTCGTGTGGGTCTCCGGAGGATCGCGGGGAATCGGCGCGGCTGTGGCGCTTGCGTTTGCACGGATTGGCGCGGCCGTTGCCGTTTCCGGAAGACAAACGCAGCAACTGAAACGCGTGGTGGAGCAGATTGCGCACGAGGGCGGAGTCGGATACTCAGTTGTATGCGACGTCCGTTCCGAATCGAGCGTGGCGAAAGCGCACGCAAAAATTTCTGACATGCTCGGCGCTGTGGACGTTCTCGTGAACAGTGCGGGCGTCACGTATTTTACTTCGTTTGAATCGACAACCTCCGAACAGTTTGATAATGTCATAGCCACAAATCTCCGTGGCACGTTTCTCTGTACACAACACGCTCTTCCAGGAATGCTTGCGAAAAGAAAAGGCCACATCATTAATATCGTCTCGGTAGCAGCGACGACTCCATTTCCGAACTCATCCGTCTATGCCGCATCGAAAGCAGGAGTTCTGACAATGTCACGCGGGCTCCGCATGGAAGTACGCAAGCGCGGCATTCGGGTGGTAGATATTCTTCCCGGCCCGGTCGATACGGACATCTGGCCTGAGGGCGCCCGCAAAAAATACGGGGAGAAGATGATGAAGCCGGAAGACGTCGCGGATGCAATCGTCTCCGTCTATTGCCAGCCCGAAGGAATATCCACCGACGAAATTACATTGCGGCCGCCGGAGGGCGATCTCTGAAAGGTAAAGAAAAAACGCGGCCAATGGACCGCGTTTTTTTTTCTGGTACAAGGAAGCACGGACTATTTTTCCGGAGTTGGAGGAGCCATCGGGACGTGCGGCATGTTCCCACCACGGCGTATTCCCTTCATGTGCGCCTGCGCCTTGACCTGTTCCTGATGGCGGAGCACTTCTCTCCAGATTTTCTGCTGTTCGGGAGTCATCAACTTATTTGCTTCGAACCACCCGTTGAGTTTGTTGATATGCAGGGCCGATTCGTTCATGGCAACTTCTTCGATTTTCTTCTTGAGGGCGGATTGATCTGGTGCGTCGGCCATCAACAGGTTGCGCAGTTCCAGACGCGCGAGTTCCACCTTTGACTTCAACTCAATTTCTTTCTTTTCGACCTCGAAGTGGACTTTCTGCAATTGAGCTTTCTGATCATCCGTCAAATTGAGTTTCTTCAGAGGAAGGTCACGCAAATCGCCGTTGCGCATCTCCCGGCCCGATCTTGGTTGTGCGGTCAAAAGGGCAGAGACAACCAGTATTCCAAGGCCAACCGCAAGTAATCGTTTCATATATCCTCCACATGTGAGACTGAGTTTTTCCTTCCATTTTGCCGAAGGATTTAGTATTTTGACAACACACAGCATGAAAGGTTTAAGCAGGCATTTTGGTACGATGTCCATAGAGGAGTTTTCATGAAGCCGCCATCGCGCAACACCATGATGCTTGGAGTGTCGTGTTTGTTCATGCTGGTTTTCTCCGCATGCAGTGTGTACAATCCTTTCGCTGATTTCATCGGTCAGCGTTACACCAACGTCATCTCTTATTTTAATACCTATTATAATGCCCAGCGGGCATTCAGCGATGCTGAAACGGACGTGATGAGCGCACGCCGCGCCGCGTTGGTGAAGAAGCCTCAAGCCATCCCGTCATATCCGGTCTCGAGCACCGCGCGCCAAAAGTTCAATACGGCCATTGAAAAAGGATCCAAGTTGTTGTCCTACTACCCGACATGCAAATGGGTGGACAACACGCTTCTCATGATCGGGATGTCGTATTACTATCTGGAGGATGACCTCAAGGCGGAACGAAAGTTCCAGGAACTGCTCGCAAAATTTCCGGAGAGTTCCGTTATCCCGGAGACGGAACTCTGGTACGGCCGCTCGCTGCTTCGTCAGAAGAAAATCGAGGACGGACTGGATCGTTTGAACGGTTTGGTCGATCGTTCCAATAAAGTCGGGAGAGAAATTGCCGGAGAAGCGGCATTCGCCATCGGAGCGTACTACTACGGCATTCCGGATTACGTCTCTGCGGCAAAGTTTTTCGATCAGGCGGCGGCGCTCGAAACTGATGATGACGCAAAAGCACAGGCCGATTTGTTTGCCGGTCTTTGTGCGGATCAGATGGGCGACTATGCAAAAGCAGAGGCACTGTTCCGCAATTCGCGTTCCGATGCGTCCGAGTATAATCAAATGTTCGAAGGGGAATTGCAGGCAACGCGCATGCTCATCAAGCAAAAGCGGTACGATGAAGCTGTGCGCAACATGACTTCCTATCTTCGCGATGTCAAGAACTCGGATTTTTACAGTCGTATCCATCTGATGATTGGCCAGGTTGCTATGGAGCAGGGACGGTACGAGTACGCCGTGGCCAAGTTTACCTACGTTGATACGACATTTGCACGCACTGATGAAGCGGCACATGCGTACTTTGCACTGGCGCGGTACTATGAATTGGAGTGCGATGACTATGCCCGTGCACGTATCAACTACGAAAAGGCGAAAGGGGAATTTCCCGGTTCCGATGTGGTTGACGAGGCGGCGCGAAAATCGGAAATCTATTCCCGCTATCTGCAAATCACTCGTAATGCAGTCCGGTATGACAGCCTGGCGGCAGACATAATCACGCCAAAAAAAGACACGGTGCGTGCAGATACTCTCTCCGGGAAAAACCATGGAGATCCATTCTCGAAAAATCTTTCTGCGGATTCGCTCTCGAAGAAGCCCCCAAAGATCGTTACTGCTGCTATGCTGGATTCACTTCGCGCCGATTCGGTGAATGCGGCAAGTATGTGGCGGGCGAAACTCGACTCGTTGCAGAAGATGAGAATAAGAACGGATCAGGAACTTGCCGGGCTTTTCTATCTGGAATTACAGCGTCCGGATTCTGCCGTATACTGGTACAATCGTGTCATCGCAGAGGACAAAACCGGTGAATTTACCGCACGTTCATTATTTGTGCTGGCTGATCTCAATAGAGGTTCGGGAAAGATTGATAGTGCCAAGGTAGATTCCCTGTACAATCGAATTCTCTCCGACTATCCTGCAAGTCCTTATGCCCAGGAGGTTCGCAAAATGCGCAATCTTCCTCTGCGGCAGCCTGAGCGCGATCTCGCGAAAGAACTCTATCAAATCGCGGAACGCTGCATCGATGCCGGACGAACAGACAGCGCGCATACATATTTGGCGAGAGTGCTACAACAATATCCCTCGTCGCCATTCGGTGCGAAAGCATTGTACACGGCGGGATGGCTTTACGAGAATGACTCCCTGCGGCGGGATAGTGCGAGTGCCATTTACCGCAGACTTCTTGTGCAATATCCGCTCTCGCTCTACGGGCAAAAAGTGCAGCCAAAAATCGCAGCGGAAGATCAGGCGCGGCTTGAAGAACAGGCAAGGCGAAAGGCTGCGGCCGACAGTATCGCCGCGGCAAGAGCGATGGTGGATTCCATTGCAGCCTCAAAACAGCGGCGTGATTCGATACCGATGACGCGAGCGCAATTGGATACGTCGAAGACTGCACCGCAGATAGTGAAACCCGCGGTACTTCTCAATACTCCGCTGCAGGCAGACTCGATCAAAGCCGGTACGGCCTCGCCGGCGGATACCGTGCGCAAAAATCCCTTCATTCGTTCACCCCGTCAGGATGGTGGAACAAAAAAATGATCCAGGAGATGCTTCCGGTTGTACAGAACGAAGAAATCGCCGAGGGTATTTTTCGGCTAACGCTTCGTTCGAAACAAATTGCCGCAGAGGCGAAAGCCGGCCAGTTCCTTAACGTGCGTGTCGGTGAATCAATGATTCCAGCCCTGCGGCGGCCCTTTAGCATTTCCGAAAAAAAAACGGACACTCTTTCCATTCTCTTTAACGTTGTCGGTGTCGGTACACGCATCCTTGCAGAGAAGAAGAAGGGTGATGCTGTCGATGTGATCGGGCCGCTTGGGAATGGATTTGCCCCTTTCATCTCAGACGGGAGTTTCGATCTCGCCGTTGTCGTTGCAGGTGGAATGGGTGTCGCGCCTATACCGTTTTTGATCTCTTCGTTGCCGCAGAAGGTGGAAACGATGATTCTTCTGGGTGCACGGACTTCTACGCAACTCGTCAAGTGCGGGCTGAAAAATCTGAGCATTGCCACTGACGACGGAAGCGAAGGAGTGCATGGGACTGCGGTCGATCTCTTTAAAAAGAGAATTGGTGCGTTCGATCCAACGAAGACGAGAGTCTTCAGCTGCGGTCCGACAAAAATGATGAAAGCACTTGCAACAATTGCCGGAGCCCACAGCATCCCATGCTTTTTATCTCTGGAATGCGAGATGGCGTGCGGGATCGGCCTCTGTCAGGGGTGTCCCATTCCGGGAGATCACGGCGAGAAAAAATATTTGCTCGTCTGCAAAGATGGCCCGGTGTTCAACAGCCATAGTGTATATCTATGACCGAATCTTTTATTCTCAGAGATGTGACCTTCCAGAACCGTGTATTCACGGCGTCGGGAACGTTTGGGTACGGCGATGAGATGACGGATCTCATTGATGTGAGCGCCATCGGGGCGATCATCACAAAATCACTCTCCCTAAAACCACGCGACGGCAATCCGCCGCCCCGTGTTACTGAAACTGCTGCGGGCATGTTGAACTCGATCGGGCTTGCCAACATCGGCGTAAAAAAATTTATCGATGAAAAAATTCCGAGGTTGAAGCATCTCTCGTGCACTATCCTGGCAAATATTGCTGCAAGCAGTGTGGATGAATACTGTGCGGTGCTCGATATGCTGGAGAGTCTTGATGTGATCAGCGGGTATGAGATCAATGTATCCTGTCCGAATGTGAAAGAAGGGGGATTGCAGTTCGGCACTGATCTTGGCAAAGTGGCGCAGATTACCAAACAACTGCGGAAGCGTACGAGTAAACCGCTGGTGATGAAACTCACTCCGAATGTAACACGCATTTCGGAATTTGCACTCGCAGCGGAGGCGGAGGGAGCCGATGCGGTATCTCTCATCAACACGCTCATCGGGATGGCAATCGATATCAGGACGCGGCGGCCAAAGCTTTCGACGGTTACCGGCGGACTGTCCGGTCCTGCCGTGAAACCCATTGCGCTCGCAAAGGTATTTGAAGTGTACAAAGCCGTCAAAATTCCGATCATCGGCATCGGCGGCGTGACAACGTGGGAAGATGCGATTGAGTTTTTCCTTGCCGGTGCGACGGCCGTTCAAACCGGCACAGTCAATTTTGTGCAACCAGGTGCGGCAGTGGAAATCGCCGAAGGCATTCGAAAGTACTGTACATCGAAAAAAATTCGCAACGTCGCAGAACTGGTAGGCGCATTGGATGCCCCGCCGAACGTTTCCGTTGTGCAAAGCTGGCTGTAGCTCATGCTCCCCACATCCTCACACGCCACACTTGAATATTTGTACGGCCTGCAAAAATTCGGGATCAAACTCGGTCTGCATAATATCCGTTCCATTCTGCGATCACTTGGTCACCCGGAAAAACGATTCCCGTCCGTGCATGTCGCCGGCACGAACGGGAAGGGCTCCACGTCATCGATGATCGCCTCGGTGTTAACCGCTGCGGGCTATCATGTCGGACTCTACACATCACCCCATCTTGTACACTTCCACGAACGGATTCGCGTCAACGGCAAAATGATTTCTGATGCAGATCTCGTGCGGTACACGGAAAAAGTTCGTCCGGCGGTGGAGAAAAAACGTGCGACGTTCTTTGAGGCGACGACGGCTATCGCATTTCAATACTTTGCAGACCATGGCGTGGATGTCGCCGTGATCGAAACCGGTTTGGGCGGCAGATTCGATGCAACCAATACTCTCACGCCGCTTGTTTCTGTCATCACATCCATAGGCAAAGATCATACGCAACAATTGGGAAAGACTATCGCCTCAATCTCCGCGGAAAAGGGAGGTATCATCAAGCGAGGAGTGCCCTGCGTCTATGGCGGCGGGAATGCTGTCGCTACCAAGGTGCTGCGAACGATCGCCGTAAAAAAGCAAAGCCCATTTCTTGTATGCAATGATCACACGAAGATCCTGAACGCAACGGGCGGAATAGAAGGTGAACGCTTGACGTTGCTTACCAAGCGGGCATTGTACGAAGATGTGCACCTAAGTCTTCCGGGTACGTATCAACGTGAAAATTATGCCGCAGCGATTCTCGCCCTCGAGATTCTCGGTACTAAAGGATTTGATGTTAGTGCCACGGCGCTCCGCAGGGGCATGGGAAATATCGTGCACTTCACCGGATTGCGGGGACGGTGTGAATGCCTGAGGCGCGATCCAATGGTGCTTCTGGATGTGGCACATAATCCCGATGCTCTGACCAGATTAGTCGCGTTGCTCGCTGCATTTCCTTGCAAGAGATTGAAAGTCGTTTTTGGAGTGATGAAAGATAAGGACTATCGCTCAATGGCCAAGCTGTTGGCGCCTCTCAATCCAGTTGTGTACGCAGCGGCTCCGGCCATCGGTCGGGCCTTGCCGGCCGATCTGTTGAAGAAGGTTCTGGTGCTCCAGGGTGTTCGCGCGTCAGCGCATAAATCAGTTGAGGCAGCACTGAAGTCTGCCCTGCGGGATCAGAAGAAAGGGGAGTTGCTCATCATTATAGGTTCGCACTACGTGGCCGGTGAAGCCTTGGAAGCCTGGGTCAAGCTGACGAAACGGACGCATCGGTGAAAAAATCTTGACAATACAATCGATTTCCTCTATATTTGTCCAAGTCACTATTCACTGCTGTGAAGAAGTCTCCACCCGAACCCATTCTATTACCTATTACATTTTCAAAAACCGATTTTAATGCAACGCCTGTATAGCGTTTTCAGCAGTCAGTAACGTTTTTATCCACATTTTTTTATTCCTCCAGAAGGAATTCTACCATCATGCCAATGGACATTTCTGTTCTCCAGTCCAAAAAGATTGCCGAGCTGAACAAGATCGCAAAAGAACTGAATCTGACGGGAGTCAGCGATCTTCGAAAGCAAGAACTTATTTTCAAAATTCTCGAAGCACAAACGGAGCAGGACGGTCTCACGTTCAGCAAAGGCGTGCTCGAGGTGCTCCCGGACGGATATGGATTTCTCCGTTCCGTCGACTACAACTATCTTCCGTCGCCGGACGATATTTATGTGTCGCCGTCACAAATTAAAAAATTCATGTTGCGAACCGGCGACTCGGTAAGCGGACAGGTGCGGCCCCCGAAAGAGGGAGAGCGCTTTTTCGCCCTGCTGCGCGTGGAAGCCGTCAATGATGCAAATCCCGATTCCATACGCGATCGTGTGCTCTTCGACAATCTGACACCACTCTATCCCGACGAGCGTCTGAAATTGGAGACTGCTCCCGGTGAATTTGCAATGCGGTTGATGGATCTGCTCTCGCCGATCGGCAAAGGACAGCGGGGTATGATCGTCTCACCGCCAAAAGCCGGTAAGACGATTCTTCTCCAAAAGATTGCCAACAGCATCACACGCAATCATCCCGAAGTGAAACTGATGATGCTTTTGATCGATGAACGTCCGGAAGAAGTGACGGATATGGAGCGTTCGGTGAGCGCCGAAGTTGTTGCGTCCACGTTCGACGAACCACCGGAACGCCACGTGCAAGTGTCGGACATGGTGCTGGAAAAAGCGAAGCGCCTTGTCGAGGCAAAGCATGACGTCGTAATTCTGCTGGACAGCATCACGCGCCTGGCGCGCGCACACAACACCGTGGTGCCGCATTCGGGCAAGATCCTCTCGGGCGGTGTTGACGCCAATGCGCTGCACCGTCCGAAACGATTCTTCGGTGCGGCGCGCAACATTGAAGAGGGCGGAAGCCTGACCATCATTGCAACCGCTCTCGTGGAAACGGGAAGCAGAATGGACGAAGTGATCTTCGAGGAGTTCAAAGGCACAGGCAACATGGAAATCGTGCTCGACCGCAAACTGAGCGACAAGCGTATTTTCCCGGCGATGGATGTCAACCGCTCCGGAACACGCAAGGAAGAAATTCTGCTGGGTGAAGAAGAACTCAATCGCGTTTGGATTCTGCGTAAATTCCTTTCGGAATTCAATCCGGTGGAAGCGATGGAATTTCTGCTGGAAAAAATGCGCGGCACCAAGGGCAACAAGGAATTTCTCAAATCGATGAACAGTTGATTTCTCTGAGCATATGAAATACGTCGCATACCGCACGCCATCCCTCTGAGAAAGGGATGGCGTGTCATTTTGGAGGGGACCGTCAAAGGTGTGTGGCTCCGGACTGAAGGCGGTCATGCTCGCGTCGCAGGCGATTGCTTCGGGAGATGCCGACGTCATTATTGCCGGGGGGATGGAAAGCATGTGCAACGTTCCGTATCTTCCGGAGAAGGCGCGAATGGGTTATGGTGAAGTCGTTGATGCGTTGATCAAAGACGGATTATGAAAAGTCTATAGTAATTACCATATGGGCGGCGGCGAGGCAAGCACTGTCATTGTGGAATGCGTGCGGTAGTTGCTGACGGTGTGCCGGTACATCAACAATCTTTTGGACTTGTCTGGATTCATCTAATCGTAGGGAGGAAGAAAACGTATGGCAATACGGAATATTGGTATCATTGGTTCGGGAACGATGGGCGTTGGAATCGCTCACGTTTGTGCGTTGCAGGGATTCAGTGTCATGTTGTACGATGTGAATGAAGGTGCGCTTTCCAAAAGTGTTGCGACCATCGGGACGAATTTTGAACGCCAGGTGAAAAAAGGCCTCATCACTCCTCAGGAAAAACATAATGCGCTCGGACGCATCATGACGTCTATTGAGTTGCAGGATGCAGTGCGCATTGCCGATCTCGTGATTGAAGCAGCGACCGAAAAAAAGGAAGTGAAGCTCGCGCTCTTTCAGCAACTGGACAGTCTTGCGTCCGATCATACCATTCTGGCAACGAACACATCTTCGATTTCTATCACGGAAATTGCCGCAGCGACGAAACGTCCGGGCAGCGTTATCGGCATGCATTTCATGAATCCCGTTCCCGTCATGACACTGGTGGAAGTCATTCGCGGCCTTGCTACCTCGCAGGAAACTTTCGACTCCATCAAGGGTGTATGCGAGCGGCTGGGCAAGGTCCCCGTGGAAGTGAACGACTATCCCGGCTTCGTTTCCAACCGCGTGCTGCTGCCGATGATCAATGAAGCGATCTATTGTGTGATGGAAAGAGTGGCGACGCCCGAAGCGGTCGACACGGTGATGAAACTCGGCATGAATCACCCGATGGGACCGCTCGCGCTTGCAGACTTGATCGGATTGGATGTGTGTTTGATGATCTTGAACGTGCTGCATGACGGGCTCGGCGATTCAAAGTACCGACCATGTCCGCTGTTGAAGAAAATGGTCGCTGCGGGTTATCTCGGCAGAAAGACAGGGAGGGGATTTTTTGAATATCAGAAGAAAGTGTGACGAGAATCTTTCAGGTGCCGATGGAGACGAGGATATTTCTCCGTGTCGGAATATTGCCGCAATGGTTTCAGGAACGCGGAGGAAGCTGTAATGATACAACTCAGTGAGATACAAGCGATGGTGCGGGATACCGCCCGGCAATTTGCAGTGGAGATGCTTGCGCCCACAGCAGACCAGCGCGACGAGAAGGAGGAATTTCCCACCGAGGCGGTAAAAAAACTCGGTGAACTCGGATTCATGGGAATGATGGTGCCGGAGGAATTCGGCGGGGCCGGGCTTGACACGCTCAGTTATGTTCTCGCAATCGAAGAGATTTCTTGCGCCGATGCTTCGTGCGGCGTAATCATGTCCGTCAATAATTCTCTGGTATGTTACGGACTGAGTGAATATGGTACGCCGGACCAAAAGGAAAAATATCTCAAGCCGCTGGCATCCGGAAAGATGCTCGGTGCGTTTGCGCTGTCCGAGCCGGAAGCAGGTAGCGATGCGAGCAATCAGCGCACGACCGCCGCAAATGACGGCGACACGTACATTCTCAACGGAACGAAGAACTGGATAACGAATGGATTTAGCGCGAATGTGGTGCTGGTGATTGCCGCGACACAACCCTCCGCCGGTGTGCACGGCATCAGTGCATTTATCGTCGAGAAAGGCCTGCCGGGATTCACTATCGGTAAAAAAGAGCGGAAGCTCGGCATCAGAAGCTCGGACACTGTCTCAATGTCGTTCGAGGATGTTCGCGTACCGGCGGCAAATAGAATCGGCGAGGACGGATTCGGATTCAAATTTGCTATGAAGACGCTCGACGGCGGACGTATCGGCATTGCTGCGCAGGCCCTGGGCATTGCACAGGCCTGTCTCGATGCATCGATTAAGTATGCAAAGGAACGGAAGGCATTCGATAAACCCATTGCAGACCTGCAGGCCATCCAGTTCAAGGTCGCCGACATGGCAACCGAAATCGAAGCCGCCCGCGGATTGGTGTACTCCGCCGCGCAGATGAAGGACCGCGGCGAGAAGTTCTCCAAGGCGGCCGCGATGGCCAAGCTGCACGCGTCGAAGACGGCCGTGCATGCCGCGCTCGAAGCAATCCAAATCCATGGTGGCTATGGATATATTCGTGAATATAATGTGGAACGTTATCTGCGGGACGCGAAGATCACCGAAATCTACGAAGGCACATCGGAAATTCAGCGACTAGTTATTGCGCGTGATTTATTCCGCGGCTGATTGCAGCTAGAAAATATCGCCACTCCAGAGGATGCTTCGCAAAAGTCACAAAGGCACGAAGAAAAACAACCTTCATTGCAAATGGACTTTACGAAGTGCAGCTTTCCACAATAAATCTTTGTGTCTTCGTGGCAAGGATTTTGGGCTCTTTGTAATCAGTGCTTATCACACAAAGGAAACTTCCATGAAATCTTTCCAACGAACCGTTTACGGTTTTGCTGTGTTCTGCCTCTCTGTTGCATTCTTCATTCCTTCGTTCAGCCGGGCGGAACTTCCCGACTACCAGAAGCGCCTCAAGGGGTTGGATCAATACATGGAGAAGATACTGAAAGAATGGAACGTTCCCGGCGCGGGCATTGCTATCGTTGTGAAAGATAAAGTAATCTTTGCCAAAGGTTACGGATACCGTGACTATGGGAAAAAACTTCCCGTTACCTCGAAGACCTTGTATCAAATAGCATCCAACACCAAACTCTTTACGGCAACGTCGATCGGTTTTTTGGTGGAGGAAAAGAAACTCGAATGGGACAAACCGGTGAAGCGGTTCGTCCCGCAGGTTCAATTCTTCAACGAAGAACTGAACAACAGCGTCACCATCCGCGACATGCTGGCTCATCGAACGGGAATCTCCCGTCATGACGGGATTTGGTACAAATGCGATTTCAGCCGCAAAGAATTATTTGAACGCCTTCGCTATCTCGAACCGAGCCAACCGCTGCGCCAGGGATTTCTCTATAATAACATGATGTATGTGGCAGCGGGATATGTTGTCGAACTACTGAGCGGCAAACCATGGGAAGAATTTGTGAAAGAACGAATCTTGAATCCCTTGGGGATGAAGAACACATACTTCTCTGCCAAAGAAATGGTAGCACAGCCGGATCACGGAGTACCCTACAATGGAAAAAGAGATACAACGCTTCTGTATGAAATTCCAATCTATGAAGATGCGCAGGGAGTGGGACCGGCCGGAGCAATTGTCTCCAATATCGACGATATGTCGAAATGGCTTATCGCACTCATGAACGACGGTGTGTATGAAGGGAAGCAGGTGATTCCCTCCAGTATCATCAAAGCAACGCTCACTCCTTCCGTTGCACTTCCAAATACGCAGATGGAGAACAAAGGGTTTGGCGAACTCTTTAACGCTGCGTATGGCATGGCGCGATGGACCGCGTCGTATCGCGGACATTTTCTTGCGTATCATGGAGGCGATATCGACGGATTTCATTCGCAAATCTCCTGCATGCCGTACGACAGCATTGGAGTTGTTGTATTTGTGATTGGAGATCATAGCGCTCCGCTCTATAATGTGATCAGCTACAACGTTTATGAGCGTCTGCTTGGCCTCGATCAGACTCCGTGGAGTGAACGGCGCATGAAAGACAGACTGGCGAGTGATGCACTGGGGAAAGAAGGCAGATCGAAATCTGGAGCCGACAAAGTTGCCGGAACAACACCGTCGCATCCGCTGGCGGACTATACTGGCACGTTTGAGAATCCTGCGTACGGAACGATCGTCATCAACCAAAAAGACAGTACGCTTTCCATGGATTTCCATCATATACAGCTGCCGTTGCATCGTTATCATTATGATAGATTTGATTCTCCGAATGATGAGCAGTACGGACTCTGGTCGCTGAACTTTGCCACCAGCCCTCAGGGAGTTGTGGACAGAATTACTGTTTCTCTGGATGAATCGGAAGCGGCCTTTGTGCGGCAGCCCGACAAATCTCTAACCGATCCTGCCGTACTCAGCCGGTATATCGGAAAATATGAACAAGGGGGAACTACACTCGAGATTTCCATCAGCGAAGGATCGCTCTGGTTGTCGGCGCCGGGCCAGCCGTCCTACCAGTTGATCCCGAATAAACCCCTTACATTTCGTTTCAAGCAATTTTCAGATTACTCGTTGGTTTTTGTGTCCGAAAAGGGGATTGTGACTGGATTCCGGCAGATAGATCCCTCCGGAATATATGAATGCAAAAAGAAACAATAGAAATCAAATCGAAAAGTATCACCACCAAGGCACAAAGGAGTACGAGACTTCTGAAAAACAACAGGTTGAAGTCATTGCGAGACGTTTTTTGTCGAAGCAATCCTGATTTTCGTTTGTTTTGAATAGATTGCTTCGTCGCTTCGCTCCTCGCAATGACTTTTTCAGAAGTCTCGAGTACATAAGTCTTTTTCATGATGTTTCAGTGGCAAAAGATGGGATTTTCGACAGTTTTCAGAAGCGTATTTGGTACCTTGTTTTTGACTGAATGTAACTGTACCTTAAATGTGTTTACACATCCTCTTAAATTGCAAAGGAAAGAAGCATGAAATCCAAAGGTCTTCTGATCACACTTGGTGTGATCGGTGGTATCGTCCTGATTGCCATTATCATAATTGGCTGGGGTGTTGGTGTACATAATAAGTTGGTCGCTCTGGATGAAGGCGTGAACGGCGCCTGGTCCCAAGTACAGAATCAATATCAGCGCCGGTTCGACCTCATTCCCAATCTTGTTGAGACGGTCAAGGGCTACGCAACACATGAAAAGGAGACGCTGGAGAACGTCATCAATGCCCGCGGCAAAGTCGGACAGATGGTGATTTCCCCCGAAGTGCTGAAAAATCCGCAATCGTTTCAAATGTTTGAAAAAGCCCAGGGAGAACTCACATCGGCCCTCACGCGGTTGATGGCGGTATCGGAGAATTATCCGAACCTGAAAGCCAATGAGAACTTTTTGCAGTTGCAGGCGCAGTTGGAAGGGACAGAAAACAGAATCAGTGTCGAGCGCAAGCGATTTAATGAGGCAGTTCAATTATACAACACGACGATCAAGACTATTCCGACGTCGCTGATTGCAGGCTTCAGCGGATTCACACCAAAACCGTATTTCCAGGCGCAGACAGGTGCAGAGTCGGCTCCCAAAGTAAAATTCTAAGGCCGGCACACCACACATGAAATATTTCATCCTCACTCTTGTCGCTATCGCACTTGTCGCTGCAGTTGCAGCTTGCCAGAGCGTCCCGATTCCGGCGTTTCAAAGCCCGGTCACGGATCTCACTGGCACTCTGCAGCCGGGCGAAATTGCAGAACTTGTGCAGACCATCAATGATTTTGAGAAGTCAACTTCCAATCAGATTGTAGTCTTGATGATCAAGACACTGGAAGGGGAAGAGATTCAAGACTATTGCAACCGCGTCGCCACGAAGAACGGGATTGGACAAAAGCAGAACAACAACGGCATTCTTCTTCTGGTTGTGAAAGACGATCGGAAACTGCGGATTGAAGTGGGATACGGACTGGAGGGAGCGTTGCCGGATGCGTTGAATGATCAGATTATTCGTAATGAGATTGCTCCTTCGTTCAAACAAGGTGACTATGCCGGCGGCCTTCGCGTGGGCGTGGATGCTATTATGAAGGCAACGAAGGGAGAATACAAAGGAACGGGGAGGAGAAATCGCAACGCACCGGGTGATGGAGCGATGTATGCCCTTGGAATTCTTGGGTTCATCATCTTTCTCGTGATTAGAATTGCTTCGGGGTTCAGCCGGTACGGCATTTCTTCCGGCGGTCATCGTTCTTCCGGCATGTGGTGGGGTGGTGGTGGTTTTGGCGGCGGTGGTTTTGGAGGTGGCGGAGGATTTGGTGGAGGCGGAGGTTGGTCAGGTGGCGGCGGTTCATTTGGCGGTGGCGGAGCAAGCGGGAGCTGGTAATGCCGACAGAAGTCATCAAAATATTGCTTATTGACGAGGATAACGCGCTTTCCCACTTCGACCGCGCGGAACTTCCACAAAATGACGAAACGTCATTCGCCGTCATCCGCAAGACATCCACGGAAGAGGGACTGAAGGATTTTATTTCGAACTTCAAAACCATCAGCGTCATTGCCATCAGCAATTCCGCGGGCGTGCAACACGACGCGCAAACGCTGCGGCTTTTTCTGGATCAGGGCATTCCGGTCCCGGTGATTTTGATTATTCCCGAGCAGCGTTTCTCCGACGTCACCGAAGCGATGAAATTCGGCGTGAAAGATATTCTCCTGCGCTGTGATGTGACACCGGAGCTGCTTGCCATGTCTGCCGCAAACGTTGTCGAACGAATTCGGAAAGCGCACCATCTCACGCAGCCGGAAATTTCCACTGCGCGCATTGCTGCGATGCAGGAGTTTGTCGGGGGGATCGGCAATGACTTCCTGTTGTCGCTGATGGAGATGAAGGAGAAAATCAATGCTCTGTTTTCCGACGAACTGCCGATCAACCTGGCGATGTACTTGAAAATTATCAATGACAACGTCGAGCGGATGGAAAAAAAGATCCATCAGTTGCAATCACTCCAGTCCGATCGGACTGTCCAGTATATTAAAAACATTCGAATGATCGATCTCTCATGAGTCTATTCCGCAGACATCTTCCGCTTACCAGCAAGGATATGGGCACTATCGCGGCCGCGATCGGCGAAGCCGAAAAAAGTACCGCCGGGGAGATTCGCGTCAGTATCCGCCGGAGACGCACTTGGAAGGAGCGCCGGCTGAGCCTGCACGAGATGGCGCTCCATGAATTTTACCGTCTCGGCATGGAGAAAACAAAAGAGAAGACGGGTGTTCTGCTCTATTTTCTGACTGTGGAAAAAAAATTCCACATCATTGCCGATGAAGGTATTCACACAAAGGTGGCGGATGGATATTGGGACACGCTTGCGGTCGCGCTCGGCAGTCATTTCAAGGGGCAGCGATTCTGTCAGGGCATTTGTGAGGCCGTGCAGGAAATTGGACGCACACTCACAAGGGAATTTCCCATTCAATCCGATGACACCAACGAACTCTCCAATGATGTTGTAATATCATGAAGTCGACGATCGCCGTTGTGCAGCTCGATGCCGCTGTCGGCAACATTGAAGCCAATCTTGAAAAACATATCCGCTTTGTCAAAGATGCCATTGCCCGCAAGGCCGACATCGTTGTCTTTCCGGAATTGAGCCTTACCGGCTACTCTGTCAAAGATCTCAATTGGGATCTCGCCATCAACGTGAACAACCCGAAGATCCTGCGCCCCCTGATGGCACTGAGCAAGAAGATTACGATCATTGCCGGCGGGGTGGAAGAAGGCGCGAATTTCGGAATATACAATTCCGCGTTTGTCTTTGAGAACGGCGCCGTATTTTCTGCACACAGGAAAATCTACCTGCCGACCTACGGCATGTTCGAAGAATTGCGCTACTTCAGTCCCGGTAATTCAGTCAAGAGCTTTCCCTCCAAGCATGGAAAACTTGGAATCCTTGTGTGCGAAGATATGTGGCATCTTTCGCTGCCGTATATTCTTGCACATGACGGTGCGCCGGTGATTATCGGCATGGCGGCTAGCCCCGCTCGCGTTGCAGGCTCCGGTGAGCATTTTCCGGGTGCGGCAGTGAATCTGGAACATCACAAAACGTATGCACGGCTCCTGAGTACGTATGTTGTTTTCTCGAACAGAGTGGGGATCGAGGATGGCGTGAGCTTCTGGGGAGGATCCAATGTGATTGCTCCTTCGGGGGAAATCGTAGCCAGCGCGCCGCTTTTCGAGGAGTCTTTGATTACTGCGGTCATCGATGATAATGAAGTCCGACGTGCGCGCCGCTTTTCACGGCATTTTGTCGATGATTCGCCGCTCTTCACCACAGAGCAATTGCAGGATGCTCTTCACCGCCAAAGATAGATCGCTCGGGCACATTTCATTGAAATTCCCCCAAAAAATCAATATATTATCTAATGGTACGTAGCGTCTTAAGGCATTGCCACGAAGACACGAAGGGCTATTAAGGAAAGCTTCATTTCGCAAGGCATTCAGAAAAAAGGGCTGTTTTTCTCCGTGCCTTTGTGACATTGTGGCAACAAATATTGACGTACCGCATGACATCAGATATTAGTTCAGAATCGCCGATCTGTACGTCATCGGAATAATTTACCAACGCTCTGCGGAACATTTCAGTGATGCGAACCGTCTGTTTTCTTTTCTGCATGGCTCTTCTGTGCCAAGCGATGCCGGCAGAGATTCCGGTGTCGCTTACCAACGAGCAGCAATTCATGCGCCTTGCGTCCGAGGCAGCTCGTGATGCGGCAGATTCGGCGCGCATCACGGCGCAAGGCCTGCAGCGGATCGTGCTGCATTCCGGTTCTCAGACGCAGTTTTTTAGATTGGCGCTTGTCGGTGCCGTTGCGACGCCCGGACAAAAAATCTCCGAAGAGACCGGACGGGCGGAACTGACGCTGCAAGTGAATGGATTAAGCGTGGAGTATGGAGAGCGTTTCAACAATGGCATTTTTGAAAAAGCGCTCACAACGCGATCGCTCGGATTTCACCTGGGGGCGATGGCATCAGACAGCGCAGGAACGATTCGCTGGGTGGGCGTCATCGAGAAAAAATTTGTCGATACAGTTGCCGTTGATGATATCGGTCGGTTGGAACAGACCACCGGACATTTTGCAAAAGGGGTGGTGCCGGAACGTTTCTTGTGGGAACGCTTGCTCGAACCGGCAATTATGATTGGTGCATCGGGCATCGCCATTTATCTTTTCTTTACTATCAGGAGCTAGTTTAGGGGTATGGGAGATCAAGTGCGGCACCTGTTGGGATGGCTGACAGCAATAATCTGTTTTCTGTTTTCGTTCTGGAGCATTGCGTCGATGCCTCCGCACTTGATGACGCGTGCCGGGGGGACGGAGCCTCAACCCATCGTGCAGCACCCTGTGCGCATGCTCGCATTCGGCGATGTGAATCTCGGGCGCGTGCTTGGCAAAAAAATTTATGCGGGCGATATCGATTACCCGTTTGTGCGGATAAAACAACTGTTTGAAACCGCAGATGTTGTGTTTGTGAATCTGGAATCGCAGCTCTCGGATCAAGACGGTGAAACACAACGGCCCGGTTCCAACTTGATTTTCACCGGACCGAAGGAAGGCGCCAGTACGCTGCGCCGCAGCGGCATTACCATGGTCGCTACTGCGAACAACCACGCGTTTGACTATGGCAAAGAGGCGCTGTTTGCGACATTGGACAATCTCGATGCGGTGGGACTGCTGCATGCTGGTACGGCACGACGATCCGACAGCTTGTATATGCCGACGCTCTTCACTGTCCATGGAATTTCGTTCGCCTTTTTTGCGGTGACCGATATCATGAACACCAAGACAGGGTGGGAACCGTACGTTGCGTTTGCAGACTCAGCGAAACTGTTTCCTGCATTGCGTGCAGCGGCAAAAATGGTCGATGCCGTCATCGTCAGTTATCATGGAGGAGAGGAATTTGCGGCGGCGCCAACGCGGCGAACCCGCGAATTCGCAGCGGCGGTGATGCGTCAGGGAGTGATGCTGTTTCTCGGCCATCATCCGCATGTGCCCTACGGTATCGAAAAGACAGGCAAAGGCTATATTGTCCATTCGCTTGGTAATTTCGTTTTCCTGCAGCCGCAAAATGATTGGGCACAACGGAGTTACGGCGTAGAGATGATCATTGACAAACGGGACGGCGCCACCGCGGTGAAGCTGGCGGCGATCCATCCCATCGATGCGGCGTTTCAGCCGCAGTGCACGACAGACAGTACATCGCTGACATTGCTGGAAAAGAGACTTATTGCACTATCCAATATTCCCATCACGTTGATGAAGAAAGAGAAGTCGCATTGAGAACCACATTACTTGTCATTGCTGCGGCAGTAGTATTCTGGGGCTGCAGCTCAACCAAAGAGACACAGATACCTTCTGCGGATCGCTTGTACTTGCAGGCGACGGAAAAGTTCAATAATGAAGAGTATCTGGAAGCGATTGAAGATTTTAAAACCATCACGATTCAGTATCAGGGAAGTGAATATGCCGACAAGGCGGAGTATTTTCTCGCAGAATGCCGGTATCGTCGCGAAGAGTACATACTTGCCGCGGCGGAATATGATATTCTGATTCGTACGATGCCTTCGAGTGCGCTGGTCGCGCAGGCCCGATATAGAAAGGCCATGTCGTACTACAATCTTTCTCCCAAATCGTATCTTGACCAGAAATACACCACGCAAGCCATCGACGAATTCCAGGCATTTCTGGAATATTCGCCGACGGATTCTCTGGCGAAAGGCGCATCGGAAAAAATTGTCGAGTTGAACAACAAACTCGCAAAGAAAGACTACGACAACGCGCAATTGTATTATCGCATGGATTACTTCAAGGCTGCGATGGCATATTACGATTATGTGCTGGAGCATTACCACGACAGCGAATATGCGGATCATGCCCTGGTGGGAAAAGCGCGCTGCCAGTTGGAGCGCAAGGATTATGCCGGGGCACAGCAGTCGATAGATCAATTTTTCGATCGCTTTCCGGGGAGTCTGGTCACGGTGGATGTGCAGGAACTCCAGAAAGAAGTTCACACAGCACAGCAAATGCACTGATCCCTATGAGTGACACTTCAAAAAAAGTGCAGGAATCCCAAACGGTAATGACGCAGCTGATTCTGCCGACGGATACCAATCGTCTTGGCAACCTGTTGGGTGGACAATTGATGCACTGGATTGATCTGGTGGCTGCCATCGCCGCCGCCCGCCATACACGGCGCATCTGTGTGACCGCCGCCGTGGATGAATTAAATTTCATCCATCCGGTCAAGGAGGGAGAGGTCATAACATTGCGGGCTTCGGTCAATCGCGTCTTCACGACGTCGATGGAACTGGGCGTCAAGGTCTTTTCGGAGGATCTGCTTACCGGCGCCACGCGTCACGCCAACAGTGCATATTTAACCTTCGTTGCCATTGATGAGAATCTCCGTCCGGTCCCTTCGCCGGCCGTTGTTCCCGAAACCCGGGAAGAAGAACGCCGTTTTGCAGAAGCTCTGCTGCGGCGGGAAAATCGTTTGCGTCACCGTGCGTCCATCAACAAGGGCTAACACTTCAGTGCACGCATCCTCCGGCTTGTCACTCTCCGCGCTCTATTCGTGTTCACTCACCATCGGATTGGTACTTCTGCTGTCTGCGGAGAGCCGTGCCCAGACGTCCGGCCCTCTTGGCGTTGTGACATTTGGAACGCTGCCGCCCCGCACGACGTTGCATACGGTTGTCGCGTTCAATCGAGACAACATTCCGGATCTCCTTTTCTACAATCAGACGCTTTCAGCCGTGCAGGTCATGATCGGTAACGGGGATGGCACGTTCCGTTCGCCGCAATCGATCTACTCCGTCGGCGACGTATCATTTCTGGCAGCTGCAGACCTTAATGCGGACTCGATTCCCGACATCATCATAGTGCATCGCGATGCCAGTGAGCTTGAAGTGCTCCTCAGTTCCTCCGGGGTTCCTGTCTATTCCTCAAAAATCTATCATGTCAATTATTACCCTGAGCGGGTGGTACTCGCCGATCTGAATAACGACGGGAAGATGGACCTGTTGGCGTTCGGAAAACTCTCTGCCGGTATTTCGGTACTGCTCGGAAATGGGAGAGGAGCATTTCAGTCTCCACGAACGATATTGCAGGATGTGCCCGCAAGTGCAGTCAGAGTTCTTCGGCTGAACGGAGATGGCATCCCTGATCTTGCGGTACAGAATTGGCTGACGAATGAATTGATTTTCTATTTCGGGTTGGGAAGTTTCCGTTTTGCGGAACAAAGCAGGCTGCCCTTTGGAGAAGATTCGACATCGGTGTTCTTCGGCGATTGGAACAATGACGGGCTGGATGATTTCGGAACGGCAAATCCTGCCGATGGCCAGATTCGAGTGTACGTGAATGACGGACTCGGCGCGTTTTCTCTCACACATTCTTCCCGCACTCTTCAACGACTAAGGTCAGTATTCGCTGCCGGATTGACCGCCGATACGAGTTCTGACATTGTCGCCTTCAGTCAACGGGATCGTTCGTTGTCCGTACGTATGAATCGGGGAAATGGGCTTTTCAGCGATGAGACTATCTATGGCGTCCAATCGCCTCCATCCATCGTGCTCCCGGCCGATTGGAACGGCGATGGCTGGAACGATCTTCTCTGCATCGACGCACAGTCCGGTGCTCTGGAATTGTTCTGGAACTCGCATACACAATATCTGGACCGTTCGGGCCAGCCGATCGGTAAGCGGGAAATCTCTTTTGCCACAGGTCGCAATCCTGTGGGATTAACCGTAGCCGACGTCAACGAAGACGGGCTTGACGATATTGCTGTCGTGAATCACGGTTCTGCAAGTGTCTCGTTGTATATTAATTCCATCGAAAATGGTTTTCAGGGACAGATGGAGCTTTCGTCGATGGAATTGCCCGGAACGGTACGCACGTATGCGCGAACCGATTCGAATGCCACACTCCTTCTGACGCACGAATCACCTTCCAGAGTGTCGATTCTGCAATTTTCGACTGTCGCATTCACCGCTTCGGGCCGGTACGCGACGACGATGTATGCGATTCCCACCGCGGGAAATCCGAGAATTTTTCTGCCCGATGCGACGTTGCAGGATTCTGTGATTGAATTTTACGTTTCCTCCGGAGCGCAACAGAATGCACTCTCGTATTTCCGTCAGGTCAACGGGCCTCGATTTCTTGAACGAAGTCTGAAGCCGGTTATTCCGTCGGAGATTCTTGCCGCGGCGGTGAGTGACTTCAACGCCGATGGCCGTCCCGATCTTGCCTATGTCTATTTTGACGCAGACTCCTCACGGTTTCGCCTGGGAGTCACATTGTGCGACTCGGTTGGCGAATACCGCAGCAATACGCGCTCCATGATGCTGCCCGACTCGGCCATCACCCGATGTACGCTCTTGTTCGAAGATCTCAACGGCGACAATATCCGGGATTGTATTCTCTCTTCGGCGCCTGCAAATTCGATTCGTGTGGCCATTGGGAAGGGGAATGGTTACTTCGGTCCCTTCACAACCGTTGTAAGCGATGTTTTTCAATCCCAGTATGAGCAACTTCAAGTACTCGACATCAATCGGGACGGCATCAATGATATCGTCTTTCTCAATGAAAAGACCTCAGAACTAAATTTCTTGCAGGGAAAAGGGAACGGTAAGTTTCTCAAAGAGAGATTCCTACTTGATATTCCAAAAGGAAGCGCATTTCGCTTCGGCGATTTCAATGTGGACGGGACATATGATGTCGTGTACACTGATCCTGCACAGAACGTTATCACCATCTACTACGGGGGGCAACGATGAAGCTGATTGTTACTCCTTTCTTGTTTTTGGTGCTCGTAATTTTCGCAGGTTACCTGCCGGCACAGGATACCGGGACGCCCCGTTCCAAGTGCGGATTTCCGGCATTCACTGACCGTATCGAGCGAGCGAAAGGGAATATGGTTTTGCGAAAAAAAATCGCACAATCGCCTGTTCTCGAAACAAGCATACTGAGCCCCTCCGGCCATTTCAGGATTCACTTTGATACCAGCCTCACCAGCCCCAATCTTCCTGCAATGCTGGATACATCCGGCCATCGCAGAGACAGTACGCAGTATCAATATGTTGATTCGATTGCGCGGATTTTTGACCATGTCTGGGACGTTGAGATCGGCACCATGGGATTTCCGGCGCCGCCGAGCGACAATGGCGAAGGAGGCGGCAATGAGTACGATATCTACATTCAATCCATGACCGATTTTGGGTCAACGGATTTTATCGATCCAGGCATTGTCGATCCTGGAGTTGCTCCGCGCTATCCAAGCACGATCTCCATCGATCGTGATTTTGGCGTTGGTTTCCGCACCAATGGACTCGCGGGTGCACGCGTGACGGCGGCACACGAATTCTTTCACGCAATTCAAGTCGGTGGGTATGGATGGTGGGACACTTCGGAGCGATATTTTTATGAATTAACGGCAGAATCCATGGAATCAGCTGTGTATCCGGAAGTGAAAGACTACATCCATGATGCAAACGATTACTTCTCTTCCATCAACAATATGTCGCTCACGGAAAATGTCCGTGACTTTGGCTACGGCCGGGCGGTATGGGGAATATATTTCCGATTGAAATATGGAATCGAATTCCTTCGCGCAACATGGGAGAAGGTCAGCGTGCAGCCTCCGCCGTTTGCGCTTCTCAATACAGTGGAACAGTACGGATCGACCATGCGGAAAGAAATTTCAGAGTTTGCACTTTGGTGTTATTATACAAACAAACGCGCAGATTCTGTTCACTATTTTCCCGATGCAAAACTCCTGCCGAGTGTGAAATTGGCAGATAGCATGTGGCTTGCGTCCCCATCCTATTCACTCTCCACAACCTGTGCGAGCTATACCATTCAATATGTGTGGCTCAAGTTGGCCCCGGACACGGCAGTCTGTGTTGTCGCCAATGCGAATTCTGACGATGCGAATGCGCATGCCGGCGGAGTGTTTTTGTTCAAGCTCGAGGCGGGACAGCAAAGCGGAGCAGAGTGGAAGCAGCTATCATCGTCGATGAATTTTCGTTTAACGGTGAGCGACCCCTCACAATGGAATGCATTTTCTCTTTCGAATGGCACCTGGACGCCGTTGGCCAATTCCCGCCCCTTTCCGAATCCATTTCATCCGGGAACAGGATACCTGGCGCTCCCGCTTCCTTCGTCCGTCACTGCCCCGGTGGAGGTCACTATTTTGGATGCCGCGATGCATTCTGTCAATCAATGGCAAGCAACGCCACAATCGCTCATGGGAATATGGCAGATACTTTGGGACGGAAGGGATGTCCGCCACAACCTTGTATCGAGCGGCATTTATTTCTATTTTGTCAGGTCAAATAATTGTCAGCAACAGGGAAAGATTGCGGTTCTCCGATGATAGATGCAATGCTTCAGGCAAACAGTCTCTCGAAAGATTTTGACCGCCGGAAAATATTTTCGGCACTGTCGTTTTCCGTTTCTTCCGGCTCATCGCTTGCGATTACCGGCCGGAATGGAACCGGAAAATCCACTCTCGCAAAAATTCTGTGCGGCGTTCTGACACCGACATCCGGCGCGGCAATCTTGAGTTGTAATGGGACGATTGTGTCGGCGGAGCGGTTGCATCGGCACGTCGGACTCGTCTCACCGTACGTCCAGATGTATGATGAATTCTCCGGGATTGAAAATCTTCGCATCATGCTCGCCATCCGCGGCTTGAAGCATCAGCCCGATGAACAGCTCCGTTTATTGCTGCGGCAATTTGGGATCGATGATCGGCGCTACGATGATGTGCGTACATATTCATCCGGCATGAAGCAACGTCTCAAGTATGCTGCTGCACTGCTTCATGAGCCGGAACTGTTGGTCTTGGATGAACCGACGTCAAATCTGGACGAGCAGGGAATTGAGGCCGTGCACACAGTAATGGTGGAGCAGAAGAAGAGTGGAATTCTGATTATCGCGACCAACGACCGCGATGATCTGGCATATGCCGATCAGATCGTGACCATGGAAGGAGGGGCGCGATGATACGCTCGGCCTTTGAAGTATTTCGAAAAGATATTCATTCCGAATTCCGCACGCGGTACGCGATGAATGCGCTGGTGATGTTCGTTGTCGTCGCTCTTTCGATCATTTTGTTCTCTCTCGGGGATGAATCGGTTTCGCCCGGGGTGCTCTCCGGAATTCTGTGGGTCATTATCTTTTTCTCGGGGATGTCCGGCCTCTCTCGCACATTCGTGAGTGAAGAAGAACGCGGCACTGTCCTGACACTCCAATTGCTGACCGAACCGGTAGCCGTTTATGCGGGCAAACTCCTGTTCAACATGGTGCTGACGGTCTGTCTCAACATGTTTATTGCGGTGTGCTATGTGCTGTTGGTGCAGCAATTTGTTGTGAAGTCCCCGATGCTGTTTTGGGTTACCATCCTTCTGGGAAGTTTAGGGATCGCTGCGGCTGCAACGATTCTTGCCGCCATCATTGCGAAAGCGAATACAAAGGGAACCCTCTATCCCGTTCTGGCGTTTCCCATAATGTTGCCCCTGTTGCTGACGGTGATGAATGCGACCCGTTTGGCAACAGAAGGAGCATTGCTGAGCGAGGCATTGGGCGAGTTTCAGGTTCTGGTGGCGTATACCGTGGTGATCGTAGCAGTCTCGGTTATACTTTTTGATTTTGTCTGGAAGGACTAGGAAATGATTCGGTACAAGGCCGGTAAAGTTATCTTGAGTCTCTGGTTGACAGCAGTCATCATTGCAGGCTTCGCAATGCCCATGGTGCCTGCACCGCAGGCATGGTATCAGCTTCCCTGGATTCCCGGCTTGGAAGAAAAGGCACGGATTATCCTGTTTCATGTTCCCATGGCATGGGTGACGCTGGTGGCTTTCGTCTCGGCGATGGTGTACGGGATCCGTTATTTGAAAACAAAGAATCTGGAGTACGACTTGAAATCGGTGAACGCCGCCGGCTTGGGAACAATGTTCTGCATTCTTGCGACGGTCACCGGATCCATCTGGGCAAAATTTAACTGGGGTTCATTCTGGAATTGGGATCCGAGGGAGACGTCGGTTTTTATTCTCCTGTTGATCTATGGTGCGTACTTTGCGCTGCGGTCTTCCATCGAAGGTGTAGAAAAAAGGGCGACCCTCTCGGCAGCGTACTCGATCATTGCCGGAGTGACAGCGCCATTTTTTATTTTTGTGATGCCCCGCATCATGTCCGGTTTGCATCCGGGCGCAAAGGGGGATGAAAGCGGTGCGGCGCCCGTTGCACAGTTGCATATGCCGCCCAATATGCTGATGATATTTTTTGCGTCTTTGCTTGGCTTCACGGTTCTCTATTTCTGGTTGTTTAGTTTGCGAATGCGAATTTCGAAATTGGAAGAAACATAATTGCCCAGTGCATCATCGAACGTGTCATTCCCGCATGCTTTTGGCGGGAATCCATGTTTTTCTCTGGATGCCCGATAAAAGCGTTTGGGCATGACAGATCGCTTGAAACGTGACATGGCAATAAAAAGGCTGAAGGAGTTACGAAGAAACACACCAATGAAGGAGCGATGTATGTACGAATTCTTTGCGTCAAACCAACTCTATATTGTGATGGCCATCGTGCTCATCAACTGGTTTGGTCTGCTGGTCTATCTATTTCGCATGGATAGCCGCGTGAGTAAATTGGAACGAAATCTTCAATCAAAAGAGAACTCATTATGAATCTTAAAGTCATTATTGCTTCTATTGTCATTGTCGTCTTTCTGATTTTTGGAGCAGTCTCGTTCATGGGGAGCAATGTGGAGTACACGGATTTCAACAAGGCGGAGCAATTTGGGAAGAAAGTGCAGGTGAAAGGAATATGGGTGAAGGAAAAGGAATCCCGCTTTGATCAAAAGAAAAGCCAGTTCATCTTCTTCATGAAAGATGACAATGAGCGTGAAGCAAAAGTTATTTTTGACGGCGCCAAACCAAACAACTTCGAAATGGCGACAAGTATTGTGGCAAAGGGCAGATATAAGGAAGGGGCATTTCACGCCAGCGAGATTTTGACCAAGTGCCCGTCAAAGTATAACGGCGATTCCACCGCAGTCAAGAAATCGCTCCAATGATCGGCACTCTGATACTTCGTGCAGCCCTTGGGTTCTCTCTTCTATCATTTCTGGGATAGGTTCGTTCGGTTCAGACAGCATCATCACAAGCGCTCCGCATCGCACGGAGCGCTTTTTTTGTATCTGCTCTGCTGATGATTGTCTCCGCTGTTGCACTCCTTTCGCTCATCCTGACCCATCAATTTCAATACTCGTATGTTTGGAATTTCAGCTCACGAGATTTACCTGTTCGCTTCTGATTTCCATTTTCTATGCCGGGCAGGAGGGAATCATTCATCTCTGGGGGCTTTATACCGCAGTTCTCGGTGTGCTGCTCATCTGTTAGAGGCTATGAGGCGGCAGTCATGGTCACGGTGGCTGCGGTTTTAACTGCACCGCAGTTCAAGGTGGTCATCAAGAATCCGTATGCATTGCTGTCCGACTCGATGACCGGTCTGGGCGGTAAGATCCCGTTTGACGGGAGGGGACTCGACCCTCTCCTTCAAAACTACTGGATGGTTATTCATCCGCCGATCCTGTTTTTGGGATTCACGTTTACGCTCGTTCCATATGCCTTCGCTTTCGCAGCACTCTTGAAAAAGGACTTCCAGAATTGGATCTGACGCTGCCTTGGCTGAATTTTTTGGCCATGATTTGGGATTCGGCATTATTCTAGGTGGATTCTGCCCGCATGAAACTTTGGGCTTGGGATCCTGTGGAGAACTCCTCAATCATCCCATGGCTCGTCAGCATTGTGATGGTTCATACGATGCTCGTCCAGAAACGAGGGGGCGGATTGGGTTCGGACCAATTTGCTTCTCGCCTTCGCTCCGTTCGTCCTCGTTCTCTATTCGACATTCCTGACTCGGAGTGGTGTGCACGCTGATACATCTGTCCATTTCTTTGTCGAACTTGGAAGGATCTTGTATGATGTTCTTGCTGTTCTTCCTGCTCGGTGTGATCGTGGGGATTGCAGTGTATTGGTTTCGCATCAGAGAAATGCCACAACACGTTGTAAAATATAGCGCTTATTCAAGAGAACTAATGTTGTACCTGGGTTCTACCATATTGCTTTTTCTATCGATCTTCCTACTCGTTACCGGGATGAATCTCAATGCGGCAGAAGCATCAGCAAGTTTGGCCATCGTATTTGCCGGAGATGGAAAGCGGAGGGAGATGAAGGACGTGCTGCTCGCCGAGATCAGCACAAAGCCCCTCATTCTTTTGGTGTGGGCCGGTGCCCTGCTGATCGTACTGGGATTGCTTCTTGCTGCGCTGAAAAGGCGGGAAGATACAAAACCACGTGGCGACTTATCCGATCAAAGCGTGAGCGAGAAGAAGGAGTCTACGCCGAGCGGTTCAATTGAATAAAACGCTTCGCCGTACTCCTTGTTAATCAGACTGCCATGATGCATATCTCGTGCCCGGACAGCATGGAGGAACCGGTGGGAAGAAAGAAGGGTTTCCCGTTCATTGCTGGCCGGATCGTGGAACTGAGAGCGGAAGCAACTCAATGCTTTTTCCTTCAAATCATAACAATCTGACACGTCCACAATGAAGGACGGCGTGAATTCAAACTTTTGCATAAAGTGATAGAAGCGTTTTGGCCTCCAGGGTTCCTGTGGAATTCCATCAACCAGCGTCACGAGTTTTTCGAGTCCGGCATAAAACCACGCTTCCTTCGCGAGTTGATACGCATGCTCGTGATCGGGATGCCGTTCCAGCCAATGGGGAAAGATGAGCACATCGGGACGAAGCGTTCGAATATGACGGATCACCATTTTCAGGTTTTCTTCGGTCTTTTCGATTCCGCCGTCGGGCAGCTCGCAATTGTGCCGGAAGGAGAGGCCCAGAACTTTTCCCGCTTCTTCCGCCTCATGCCGGCGAATTTCTTTTGTGCCGCGCGTTCCGCGCTCGCCCTGGGTGAGGTCAAGAATTCCGGTTGTTTTTCCCAAACGTGAAAGCTTTCCCATTGTGGCTGCACAAGCCAGTTCCACATCGTCCGGGTGGGCGGCAATTGCAAGAACGTCGAGTTTCATCGGGATGAAATGTCCTTTCTAGTATAAACTCATAGTACGACAAAAATTGGAATACCGCAAATTGATCTTGCCCGAACTTGTCTGATGATTATGTGAGAGCGGTGCGGCCAAGTCTTGCCTGGAGCGTAGAACTCGAACATTTCTTCGCACGTAGTTTTCCACCGACATATTCCGTCGAGGAATATGCCGCTAACTTGCTCCAGATCGGAAGTCTCCGTATATTGAGTTTAAATTCATTACGGCATCGATCTACATCTTCTCTTTTTCCCGCCACGAACATGTTTAACGCTTTGTTGAGGGAAAACTGGTACCGATGCCCCGGCCTCGAATCTGAACACCTCCGAGTGCAATCATTCCATCGATACACCATATATTGGCGGTGACGCGGAGTTGATGTCGGCGCGAACGATAACCGAATTGCATCATAAATTTTTACCAGGAAAACATCATGACTCTTCCCACGTATGACGGTTCCTCTTCTGTTGAATCCGTTGAATTGCAGCGGTCCGGACGGCCGTTGCGGTACGAACCGACCGAAAAAGTCGGTATCATCGAAGTCGATAATTTCCCGCTTTTGGGGAAACTGACTGCTTTCCGGTTTATCGAATGGGTGTTGAAAAATCCGGGAGGAGTTATTTCGCTTCCCACCGGCAAGACCCCCGAATTTTTTATCAAGTGGGTGAATCGCATTCTTGCGCGATGGGAGAAAAAAGAAATTCAGTCTTTGCTGGAAGGATACGGGATCAAAGCGAACGCCAAGCCGGATATGAAGAGCCTCTCGTTTGTGCAGATCGATGAATTTTATCCGATGGATGCCCAGCAGCATAACAGCTTCCATCACTATGTGCGTAATTACTATATCAAAGGGTTTGGACTTTCGCCGGAGAAAGCACTGCTGATCGATGCGACCTCGCTCGGTCTTCCGGACGGGAAAACTATGCAGGAAATATTTCCGAATAATCTCGTGGATCTCTCCCTACGCGTGCGACAGACGCGAACGGAAGCGGAACGCATTCAGAAGGATTCGATTTCGTGCGTGGATGTTTTTTGCATGGAATATGAACGGAAAGTGCGTGAGCTTGGCGGCATCGGATTTTTCCTTGGCGGCATCGGACCCGATGGGCATATTGCATTCAATGTGCGTGGTTCGAGTTTCTACTCCGTCACGCGTTTGACGCCGACGAATTACGAAACACAGGCAGCCGCGGCAACGGATTTGGGCGGTATAGAAATTTCCCGCAGCCGCCTGGTCATCACGATCGGTCTTGCAACGATTGCGTACAATCCGAGCGCGACGGTTCTCATAAGTGCGGCCGGAGATGCCAAGGCTCCGGTCGTCCGCAGTCCGATTGAAGAAACGATGAGTCCGCTCTATCCTGCATCTATATTACAGACGCTCGAGAACTCACGCTTCTACCTGACAAAAGGCGCTGCGAGTCATCTGGCAGAGCGGCGGTATGCTGAATTCGTTACCATGGCATCGTTGTCGAATCAAGTGGTTGATGACATCGTCATCAATTTGTCACTTACCAAGAACAAGCCATTGGTACAACTGACTGCGGAAGATTTTGCGGAAGGGCGGTTCGCCCGCGAGTTGGTGCATCGCACGGGTGCAGCGGCAGAAGCTTTGGCCGCATCCGTTCGTCAGCGCATGATTGCGAAACTCGAAGGCGGTTTGTCCCAGATTTCGGAAGCGCGCTTTCTTCACACAGAGCCGCATCACGACGATATCATGCTGGGATACCTGCCGTATCTGTATCACCTGGTGCGCGATCCAAGCAACAAACACTCATTTGCGAATTTGACGTCGGGCTTCACGGCAGTCTCCAATCAATATTTCCTGTCGATCATGCTGAAATTGCAGGAGCGTCTTGACACGCCGGCGATCTCCTCCGTGCTGCGCGAAGGATACTCGGAAGAACCGAACATGACCAAAAAGATGGAGGACGTGTACCTCTTTCTCGATGGCACCGCCGGCAACATGCAGGAACTGAAGGATGACGCCGAAGCGCGCCGCATGATGCGGAATCTTGTGGAGATCTACCGTACGTCTGATATGAAGGTGCTCCGGCTGCGCGTGAGGGAATTGAGCGAGTATCTCAACACGCAGTATCCTGGTGCGAAAGATCCGCCGGACATTCAGGCACTCAAAGGGATGTTGCGTGAGTGGGAAGTCGAATTGTTGTGGGCATATTTCGGTTTGGAAGCTTCGGCGATTCATCCGTTGCGGCTGGGATTCTATCAGGGAGATATTTTCTCCGAAGAACCGGAAGTGAGTCGTGATGTGATGCCGATATTTGAATTGATGGAGGAAGTGAAACCCACGATCGTCTCCGTAGCGTTCGATCCGGAAGGAAGCGGGCCTGATACGCATTACAAAGTACTGCAGGCAGTGGCGGAAGCTCTTCGCATGTATGAGAAGGAAAGCGGGAACAGCGATATTACGGTGTGGGGATATCGAAATGTATGGTACCGTTTCACACCGGGCGAATCCGACGTGATGGTGCCGGTTTCCCTGAATACGCTGTCGCTGCTGCACACATCGTTCATGAACTGTTTTGGATCACAGAGTGCCGCATCGTTTCCGAGCTATGAATATGACGGACCATTTTCGAAATTGGCGCAGAAGATCATGGTGGAGCAGTATGTGATGGTGAAAACGTGTCTTGGGGATGACTATTTTCTGAAGCATGCCCATCCCCGCCTGCGGGCCGCCCGCGGCCTTATCTACATGAAGCGAATGCCTCTCGTCGATTTCTATGAGCGCGTGCGTGAACTGCGAAAGGTAACAGAAGGATAGAGCCGGAACGAAGCGTCAAAAACTCGCGAGAGTACGCTTCACGCAATTTCTTTTTGCAGCGATGTGTGTTTTTTTGTATATTTCCACTAAGGAACAAATTCAGTTGGAGAGTCCGCCTGCGGCGGATTTCGCTCCGCTCAACTGGCAGAACGGCTATTGCATCCCGTGAAACGGGACGTCCGAAAGGGCTGAAAGAAACATTGCATGAATTTGTTGGAGAGTCCGCCTGCGGCGGATTTCGCTCCGCTCAACTGGCAGAACGGCTATTGCATCCCGTGAAACGGGACGTCCGAAAGGGCTGAAAGAAACATTGCATGAATTTGTTGGAGAGCTGGCAGAACGGCTATTGCACTAGTCTTGAAAACTAGCGTCCTACGGGACTTGGGGGTTCGAATCCCTCGCTCTCCGCAAAACTGCACGAAGGCAAGTCATACCAATGACTTACATTGATCGAATTCCGACGCGTGACGAAAACGTGACATACTCTTAAGTATGCAAGAGCAGAAAGGAATTCTATCATGCGTTTCTCGCCGACCGTAAAGGTCATCACCGTTCACCGAAAGAAGCAAACATCCTACGGAATCGAAATCACCGGGGCCGAAACGCTTGGGATCCCCGCCCGCAAGAGAATCGTGGTCTCGACTAACAAGCGGGTGGCCCAAACTTATGCGACGCAGGTTGGTTCTGATTTAAATCACGGCAGATTAGGAATTCTCATTGCACCTGCAGAACCAATTCCGCTGAAAGATCTGGTAAGAAGATACATTGCAACAAAGCGACATCACGTTCGGGCTTCGACTGAAAAGCGATATGCCAATCACAGCGAAGGCTTCCTGCGGTTTACGGACTCTATGCTCCCTGAAGTATCATTGGATGCCCGAAGGCTTACAGGTAGTCTGGTCAACGGGTTTCTTGACTTTGTTCTAGACCAGACGGATGGTGATGAAAACGCTCGCCGGCAATGGTCGCGCAAGACTGTAAATGAGTGTTTGAAATTCATGAAGTCGGTCTACAAATTTGGTGTTGCTGAGAAACTTGTCGATAGGAATCCTTTTGAGACCGTTGCTTTGTTGCGAGTTGCCTCGCATGGCCGGGTGGAGTTTTTCTCCAACGAAGATCTTCGTCGCATTTATGCTGATATTGACTCGTTTTGGCTGGACGCAATAAAATTCTTGGCACTAACAGGGCTCCGAAAAGGAGAGATGATTCATCTCCGACCTAACAATGTGTCAATCGACGTTGAAAGCCCGTTCATTCAAATTGCTGCCGACGATGATGGAGAATGGCAGCCGAAATCCGGTGAGGTACGGCAAGTACCGCTCGTGCCTGAAGCTTCAGAGATACTTCGACGGCATCTAGGGAAACATCCAAAGTATGTTTTTACGGGCACAACTAACAAAAAAATCCATCCAGACGAACCGTATCACGCCCTCAAATCCGTTTTGTCAAAATTGAGTCTCGATGGTACGATCCATAAACTGCGCCACACTTTTGCAGCACACTTCCTCATGTCTGGTGGCAGTTTATACGAGTTGAAGGAACTTCTTGGCCACAGCAACATCGACACCACGATGATATATGCGCATCTCGAAAAAGGTCATCTGGGCAACAAGATGGAGCGATTTGCTGAACGTATGAGAACAGCGAGCTAGAAGAATTGGCGAACGCCATTCTTAGTGGGGAATAACCTATTTGCAGCACTTGTTGAGAGGGATAGATCTTGTGGGTGAGGACCGTTACTCTTCCTCACAGTCAAGCTTTCTTCCGCCGAATAGATTTTGTGCGACCAAAGCGGTGTGCCTTCATCCACTCGTCTATTTCATCCTTTTTAAATCTGACCGCTCGACCGAATTTTAGGATCGGAATCTCTCCCATGCTCGTCATATTCCGGATCGTTTGAATGCTTACCTTCGCATATTGTGCCAACTGTTCCGCCGTCATAACCTCCTCTGTTCTCAACATTTCCTCGTTGAGATGCGATGATTTTGCAAGCGCTTTTCGAACATACAGTTTGTAGAGAAGTTCGTTTTCAGGATCGCTTTTCAGTTTCGCAAACACCTCCTGCTCGTCTTCTCCAATGCGGGCACTCACATTGAACGATGCCCGACGTGTATTATTGTAGAAGGCATAGATGAGTGAGTCTTCATCGAAGTATAAGGATACGTCAATATTTTCGGGATCAACGAATATCTCGGTCAAGATATGCATCGGACGCAATTTTAGGTAGAAGATTCCCCATTTTCCCAAGGCGACCGGAATTATCGTACGATCCGCCGCATTAAAAAGCGAAGCTTTGACCTCGCCATGTTCGACCAACTTCCGTTTATACGTGGGGATGAAGTCTTGACGTTCGCCAACTGCGTAAGGTGCATCAAAAGGCTCCCTATACGCGTAATGTTCGAAATCGTGCGAACTTCCCCTGTCGTACATTACAAGGATTTCTCGAACGCTGAATCCCATGACATTCTCCTTAAAATTGCGGCCTATCCCCCCCGGTCTCCTAAAACCCGCGTACCTCTAATACAACGACGGGGTATCTCGCGCAGCAGCCCGATCTGCCTGGGCCCTCATTTCCCGTCCGCCATTTCGTTTGCCGGATTTTGGCGGGGAAATTTTTTCAGAAGGCCTTTGGCGATTCGCGACTTACGGTGTAAGGTGTAAGGCCCAGAAGCACACTGCAAACATTGACGATTTTCGTTGTCTTACACCTTACACTTCAATCACTATGCAGAAAGAACGGTTAAAATGCTACTCTGTCTTCCATGGGTTGACCCACGATCATGATTAGGCCTGCAATATTGCAGATTATTTCCTTTTCCGAAGTCTGGAATGAATCGTTATTTCCTTCTTCCGTAGTTTGGTTGAAGCAGTTCGAGTATTAAGGACAACAGGATGAACTGTTTTTTCCTTCTTCTTCTTTGACTCAGTTGGATGCATTCTGATTTTGGTTCGTTTAAGCAACCCATCCACCCCAAATTGTTTTGCCTGGTTACGGTTCAGCATATAACAACGATCTGATTTTTTTGCTTTTTTAATATGACGGACTTCTACTAATATCCCGTAGTGTTCCTCTAAGAGTTTAGTCAGATCTGTTTTTTCTTTCATCTTGTTTTTCTTGGTGACGACTATTTTTTGAATTGACGTATATTCATTTAGCACCGCATCTGTAACGAACCCAATTTTCTCTTCACCAATATATCCGGGTTCAAGCTTCTTAAAAATATTTGTAAAAAGATTACTGCCATATGCTTTGTTAAGAATACGTTTTGATTTCGAGGTATCATTATTCTCACCCGAAAAGACCTCAAGGAATTTGATCTTATCTCTGACATATGTTAGGACGCGATCTACGTGTTCCGTTGTAGCAATTTCCTGCCTATCGACACAAGCCAATGCTTTTATGAATTTGAAGACAGATCGAGTAACGCGATTAATATTGTCCTGGACAACCTTCTTACTCAGCGTTTGAGGCGTCGAACCGTCAATTTTAAATTCACTCTGAATTTTGTCGACGATATATGTCTCCACTTCTGGTGGCACCATTACTTTGTGCCAATATGTTCTCAAGTGTGCGACAATTCGTTTGAGCTCATATTCCCAATAGGCATTTTGGACTTCCGGAGCATACGACGACATTTCTCGTCCTTTGCCGTAGGTTTCTCTTAGGGTTTTAAGAATTCGATCAATGTCAGCCGGTAGTTGAACTATGTAATCAAAACGCGAAATAATATTGTATGGAATGTTTATGTCAGCATATGGATTGGCAACAACGTCTGCTGCAACATCGGTTGCCTTGTTCATATCAACGTGGATTGCAGTAACTGCCTCATGCGTAACACGTGGTGAATTGCTATCCTTAACTTGGCCATCTTCCATTACCTCACTCAAGGCAGCAAGAACTGCTGATCGATAAGCTTTTAATTGATGAATATCCTGGAACGAAACGACACCTCCTGAATTAAGAGGAAGAAGGCCGGGGGCGGATATATTGCTCTTGCCACGGCTTTTATCACTCCCGATTAATCCGGCGACATTGATTTTTCCATCAACCGAGCTTGCCTGGGCATATGACGGATTCAAAATAGATGCCGTCTCGTGCAAAAATTTCTTTCCTTGGCCGGAAGTACTCATCACAAGTGTGTGAATTCTGTTCGAGTATTTTGGGCTGGAATTCATACCATCTGAGAATGCCTGTAATATCATTACCTCCAAACACCGATCCAATTCAGGGATACTATTCAATCCGCGTATCCCGATTTTTTCGACAATCTGTTCTTTTATATAATTGAATATCCCATATGGCGTTTTCCCAACTTGTTCAATGATCTTCTTGAATTCGTTGTTTGAATCTGTCAATTCGATTCCAATAAGATCTTCAGCAGTCCAGTAAGGAATAATGTCCCATAGATAGAACATCCTATCCTGTTTTCTGGCACTGTCTATCGGCACAATTGCGCCGCAGAATACGACTCGTTTATTTTTCGCCTTGATACGATAGTATTTGTTGGTGTCTTCTGTAATGGGAATAATCAGGGTCTGTAAGTGTTGACTGTCTTCGTCTACGATTGTGATTTGGAAGCCACGGGATGCCTTTGCATTCTTTACATTTCTGGCCTTCACTGCAAGCGGCTGAGAAATATCACCTATCCAACCGCAGATTTTAACAGGAGTATAGAAGGCTTCCACCAATGCAGGGATTACTTTTTTGGCAAAGAGATCGTTCCATTCAGATTTGCTTTTCCCGTTCAAAGGTTTCCATTGCTGGAGCAAGTTGTCGAGTTCTAATACCTGTGCTCGATCGCTAAACTTTTGAGCTTGCTTCCCAGTGGTCGACCCAATTCCAGCGGCAGCAATTTGATATTTGATTGACGCGCTTGCTTCCAATTCTTCTTGTGTCTTTGACTGTGGGGATTGAGCGGGAGGTATTACAACAGAATGTGCATCTGATTGCGCCTCAATTTTCTTTGTTCCTGATTCATCAGCACCATTGTACGTCGGATCGGTGTTATTTTCTGTCGTTGTCATAACGTTCTTGTCCCCTTCATATTGGATTACCGAATCAGCCATATATTTCCTTACATCCAGATTGAGCCGACTCCACACTTCGGGCACATCGGCTCCAATCTTAATGGATGCATCCGGTATTTGTTTCTTAAAAGTATCAATGAGGACTTTGTAAATAGAAACGCGCCAGTCAAGAGGATATCTTTGTCTTCCGTCTTTTCTTTCAGCTTTCTGTAATGCCAATTCTGTAACAAACAGTTTTGTATTTGGGAAATTGCGAACTGCTACTTGGGGTAAGATTTTGCCTTCACTTATTTTGTAGCGAGCTGCACCAATCGAGAAAGCAGATATTCGATCTTTATGGACACCGGCCAAAATTGTTTCAACAAGTTCAATGTAATCCTGACGGTGTCCAGCATACGGTATGATTGGTTCAATGATAACTTCAGTTTTATATCCTTTTGCTTCCTGCATTTTCCGTAAAGCTGCAATTCGATCCTCTAACGGAGGCGCGTTGGGTTCAAATTCTTGAATAGCATATGGAGTATTGAAATTCATCTGAAATTTGACCCGGTTCATACCATCGTGCTTCAGTAGTCCGTCCACATTTGCAAACTTTGTTCGGATACTGAGGGATACATCTGGAAACCGTGGAAGTAATGTCATAAAATAATCGAGGTGCCCAGTCAAATGATCGACCGCTACAATGTCAGCGTACTCTGAGGGACTGATCGAAAATCTCAATTTAGCACATTGATCATAAATATCTGATAGCTCCATGAATGTCCGCTCGATATTCTCTGCTGTATAAGGACATTCTCTGTTCGGTTCTTCCCCCGTCCAGTGCGTTTTCAATCTTTCAAGAATCGTGCCTTGAAGATGCTGGTGTAAGTATTCTTTCGCGTCCTCATCAGATAGCACGCCAATAGCGACGACTTCTTTTCTTATGTCCTCTGCTGTATTGCAAAGATGGTATGGAACTTTTGGAAATACTTTATTTTGAATTTGAGATGCCAGTGTCCACAACGTAAGAATGATTCGATGAGCAAATGGGGATGTGGCAAGTTCATCTTCAAAACGATCCAAATTTGTATAGAAGTAATGTTCATGTGGTTCTGTAACCATCAAATAGCAGAAGTGGCATTTGCCGACACACTGCCAACAAGGTTTTGCCATCGTGCCTAGATTTTCTACGCAGTTACCTGGAGCCGGGAAGGTCTCAAAGAAAGGTGCGTCTGATCTTTCAGAAATTAAAATTGTGTCTTTCATATAATGGAACATTTCGGCAGGCGTCATACCGGTTGGATATTGAAACCTTCCTTCGTATTCCTCAATCTCAACGATTGGATTTGCCTTCCGAATTTTCTCAAGATAATGCTCAGTCTGGTCTAAACCGACACATTTTATATTTACGAAAACTCGTTTTGGAGTGAACGGCTCAAATGGCTTAGGAGGCAATAGCACTCGCTGTGCCATTTTAGTATTTGTTGATTCAGGCGAATTAATAACTGGCCTCTGGTTGTGCGAATGTTAGGCAGCTGCTATTCGCACTCTTAGTGTATTGAAAGATCTGAAAATATTTCCGACTAAGACCCGACTATGCTTCCCTATCCTTGCATTCAGCTTGGGCCTTATTTAGTTCTTCAACATTATGTTTGCTAAGAAGAAGCCATTGAGCAGATAATATTATTTGCCAACACTCTCTCGTGGCAAGACTGGAGGAGGCAAAAAGCATAATTTTGAAAGAAATGCGTATGTTGTGCGAAACGCATAACAGTATCGGTGAAGCATGGACCCCAAGTGCAATCATTGACCAAAAGACGATGCAAACAAGAAGGGCCAAAATTGAAGATTGAAAGCCGTAGAGATATTCTTTAATTCCCCTCGGATGCTTAGATGCCATTTGGCGGAACTCTGGCGTTTGCATAATGGCGATGGCATTCCCAGCCCAAGCCAATGAGAGTCCGATTAATACCCCAACGAGAGGAATGACAATTACCTGTGCAATGTGAGAATAGGGCGCAGAAACAAGACGAAAAAGAATGTAACCAATAGCAAGGTGCAGAATAAGCCACCAATTCACGAAAGTCAGCAGTCCATAGCGGAACCACCACTTCCAAAAACTGAATTCTCTGCGCAGATCGCTTTCGCTCATAGTCAATTTCCCGATCCAGACACTAGTGATTTATAGTAGAAGCCGATCCTACGAAGCACACCAATTTTGCCATCTTGCGAAGTCTGGAAATCGAGACTGAACTTGAGCATAGTGCTCTTCATTGGGATATTCTCGCGCTTATTTTCTCGATTGCGCAGAGTGGCTCCTCCATCGGAACCTATGAGCGATGCGCTGTTAGCTATTCGCTCAATTACATCACGATCAAGATCCTTCCCTGCGAGCGCAACTTTTGCCTGGTCACTTCCTATAGCTTTGTTGAGTTGAGTCAATGGTTGTACGAAGTGTGATTCGGGATCAAACGGATTGGGTTTGCCGACCTTGATCCAAAAATTTGACACTGCAAAGGCGCTTTTGATTTTTGCAATAAATTCACGCGGGTCGGGAAGCTGTCTTAATTCGATCGACTGGAATTGAGGATACTCTTGGAGCTTGGCTGTAAGGACTGAATGAAGAGCCTTGCCCTGTGATGAAATAGATGCTGACAAGTTCGGATTAAATGTCATAGCGAGAAGTTGGGATTCTAGATCGAGAATGCAATGAGAATATGGAGCAATATTAATATCTTCATCAAGAAAATCTCCAATTTCGTCCATAACCGGTACTTGACGGCGGGAAGCCCTTCCTAAACGGAAGTATAAGGACGTATCACCAATGGCCTCTGCGTTACCTACCTCCCACATTTTTCTTCCCCAGCCAGCCACTCGAGGATGAGAAGAAAGCATCTTTTTCAATACCTCAGCCCTGGGTGAATCATCTGGATAGAGCGGTAACTGGTTGGACTCATGCAGTGTAATGCGGAATAGATAGAAGGTCATATCTGGCATATCAATGACTCCTTAAAATAGTGCGCACCGGTTCCTATTTCCACCTGCCTAACCTGAGCTAACCTGCGGCGCGGCATAATCAATCAGCTCGTTAAAGAATCACCACGCTCTTTTCCAAATATCCTCCCCAAATCCACAACACCCTCCGGCAACTCCAACTCAAATCCCTTCAACTTCTCCCGATCCCACACAGGCGTGCCATCACCGTTGTATGTCAGCACACCTTCCAGCATAGTGAACAGCATCTTCTCTTTGTCTGAGGCTTCACCTTTCTCAATGCGATCCCGCAAATACTGGAACACCTTGAGGAAGAATGCGTCGAGTTGGCGGGGTGTTGGGTTGTCGGGCATATCTTTCTCCATAGTTCTCATGGATCGTCAGAGTTCGCTCCACTCAAAAAACTTTTTTCCAGGATTCTCCTGTTCATATTTTTCAACTTCAGCTTTAAATTCTTCTCTTATTGGACATCCAAATTCCGCCAATGGCAAAGGAATATTTTTTATCATTTTATACTTAATTAGGAGCGATTTATATCGATCTTTTCCAGCAAGCCATGCCTTACCAAGAGATGTCATCGTATTGTAGTATAGCATTACTTGTTCATGTGCCGATAGTTGTGCGCGAAGTGTTCTTACATAGTCTCGTTTCTCGTCGATCGTTAGTTTTGCATTATTGTCAACATATTTAACAGCCTGAAAAAGGAGTCTATAATAGTGACCAAGACGAGAAATGTGTCCATCAAACGGCAAATAGCTTCCATCAAAAACAATCTTCTTATCATTTTGAATTGTGAGTTCTTGCTTATTGAGAACTTTCCTCTTTTCCAAATGCTCTATAATATTATCAGCAAAATGCCTCGAACACAAACCACTCAATCGCTCTTTCAGTAAGTCATTCGATGTCTCGCCTATGCCGTAAAAAAATATTAGGTAAGCAATTTGCAGTATCCTTTTGTCATCATCTCTTTTAAAGCCAAGCTGATCTTCATCTGCATCGTGAAATATTGTCGCAAGTTCGTGTTTAACCGAGAAGAAACAGAATCGCATTTCTTCATACATTTTGAGAAACGATTTTCTCCCATGGTACACGTTATTAATATTAAATTCGGATACCGTACTGTTCTGCATCCTGATTAATTCATAAAACTTATTCTCAAATCTTTCCAGTTTTATGTCATCCCTCTGCAACTCATTTGCCCTGTACTGTACCCAAAACGCTATGAATGTCAAGATCGCCGCAACCATTGCAATAAATGGACCCATTAGTCCATTCATTGCATCGCCAAGCGTCCCATATTTCGATAAATCAAAGCCTACCAATGAAAATTGGGTAAACCAGTAAGGCAAAAAACATATCAAGGCAAGAGCCACAACGAATGGAACTAAAAACCACCATAGCTTTGGTTTTAATTGTTCGTTTTCATTTTTCATGCTTCTGTTTCCCCCTCCAGTTCTTTCCCCATTCTATACTTGATATCATAATTGACAATGAAATCTAATTCCTCTTCTGTAAATCCATAATGTTTCGCAAGCACGCTGTCTATGTCATCTATGATTGCCTTAGAACGTTTTGGATAAAATTCATCATACACCACGTCCCCCGTTGCCTTGTAGTAAGCTTTTTTTCGTTGAGCATTCTGACGAAGATCTGTCATTAATTTCTCCGTACTAGCTTTGAGAGAGCTAATGACTTTATTGCTGGGATAAATGAAAGGGAGCGATCCAATAACGTGTTTTGTGAAATTGTGTCCATCACTGTAGTTTACATAGAACCAATAGAAGAGATTAGAATTCATTATGGCCACGATGGCATCTCTATCAAACTCGGAACCAACATAAATGTATTTGTCTCCGGTCGACGCAGCTACTTTTTCGCCTTTGAAGTAGGATTTGAAATTTAGGATTTTACCGAAGTATCCATAGCCGTATCCGTAATAGACAAAATTCCGATTAGAGTTTTCTGTAAGGAAGGAATTTAACGTGTGACTTGAAGACCATATCTTTTCAATAATAGAGTGTTCCAAACTACTGTTGACCTTAAGGACGCTTGTATCTTTTCGAGAATTATCGTTCAGCACATAATAAAGCGTATGAAAAAGGAATGGGCGAAATTCAGTATAGAATTTGACATAGTTGCTGGTAGCAACATCTTTGGCTGGTTTTCCTTTTTGCGATATACAAATGGCAACCCTAATATGCTGAAGACCATCAAATAACTTTCCTGGTCTGTCATCAAAAAAAGCTATACTTCTAAATTGCGAACTGGCGAACCAGAGGTCTTGGAAACTCTTCATCCTCGGCGTGCAGAATCCGGATTGTTGAATAATCATCCCAAGACTTGATCCGGTTTTTGATATATCGAGACACCGCTCGATCACAAATGCATATGCGTTTCCCGAGTCAAGCGTAGCAAAGCCATTCAGAGTATACGATTTACGGATTTCTGAATATTCTACATATGGGGGATTGCCAATAACAACATCGAAACCACCCTGAGCAATTGTTGTATAGTATTCAGCCAACCAATGGAACGGTTGGTGCGTTTCGACCCATTTGTTATAAATTGCTTTACTTGGGGTTGGTCCCAGATATTCAACCGCAAGAAATCTATTCAGCTTTTCATTTAGTACCCCAAGGCGATGATTCAATCCCTCTTTCGCATCCTTATATGTTTTGGGATCTGTATGCATCACCAATTGCGCATCCTTGAATCGTAAATATGCACGACTTACCACTTCTGCTTCGTCAAGAATAGCCCGCTTCTCCTCATCTCCAAACAATCCCCCTTGCTCGCCTTTTTCTAGATCGGAAAGTGTTGCATAGCCAACCAGCGAATTTCCTGAACGAATATTGAAATCGATATCAGGCAATGGCTCAAGCCCAAGATTTGTCTTTTTATAATCCACATCGACCGTGGCGACAAGTTTAAGAAATAGACGCAGCTTAGCTATTTCTACGGCCTCCCTCATAATATCCACGCCGTACAGATTATGTAAAATGATCGATTTGTAGATAAAGTATTCGGTACTCGGATGCTCAGGTGCATCTATGATCGCAATCTGCTCTTCAAAATATTTGTGCTTTCCTTTTCCATCCTCTTCAACAAAAGCTCGCATCCGCGTTACGCATGCAAAATAAAGCGGTTCAAGTACATTGAGCGCGGCAAAAAGGAAAGCACCAGAACCGCACGTGGGATCTAATACAGTAATCTTGCGAACAGCTTTATAGAACGCGGCAACAAACTGTGGGTCATTTGTTCTCTCAAGGAGATCTTGAGCGAACTGCCTGATATTGAGGTTATTGGTGATGAAATCGTTGATCCTACAAATTTCTCCTTTTTCTATCTTTGTTCGGATCTCGTAGTAGCGTTTCCTTCTTGTAATCACTTCACGGATTATTTCTGTTGGAAGGCCAATATTCTCAGGTGCTGGTTTGTTCCAGCATTGGCGTTTTCCCACAAGGTCCGATGTTTCTGTCTCAAGACCTTTGCGAACATCGGCTGGCAAATCTGAATAGCCATTCTTTTCAGTCGTATCCGATTTGATTCCGAACTTGGATGCTGGATAAAAATATTTGTCTCCACTTTGCCTTAGATCCGTCCATAATTCAGCATTCGGAGCAAACGGAGCTGAATAGTTTCGTTCTACTTCGTCAAATAACCATGGGACAACACAATTTTTACTTATATACTCTGTGATGTCTTCCTTGGTATAATAGGCCCCCATTGATGCACGATCATTAATGTATTTTTCAAATATATAACCTATCACATCTGGATTGATGTCCTTGCCGGTAGATGTTACACGAGTATCGAGGTGCCAATTATATTCGTCAAAGAAGTCGAAAATGCGTTCAAATGCTTTGTCCTCGATTTGAATTTTGGGATTATCATGTTCCAGTTGATGAACATCAAAGAGGCCGCCATTGAGATAGGGGATTTTGCCAAAATCCTCCTCGAATTTCTTGTCGTGCTGCGGCGATCCCAATCCTTTGTGGAATAGAGCCAGGAGGAAGTCCCGATAGAAAGAGTAGAAACGATTCTTTCCATTGCGTTGCTGGACGAGCTTTAGTTTGTTTCTGAGGTAGTCTTTGTTGTTATCGAGAAAACCTTTCTTCTGGATGAAGTAAATGAACATCAATCGGTTCAGCATCAATGAGGCATACCACTCTTTGTCAACCGTACTCTCGATCCCTTCAATGAACTTCAAGAAGCTTTTGTGCTCCTTACTAAATTTTTCGTAGAACTTTTTCGTAACCACTTCAGCATTCTTTTCAAAGTTTGCCATAACCCGCGAGCGAACATCGACGATGCTGAGCTTATCCTCATCTTCAAAATCAAAAAACAATCCTTCTAATTTCTGGAACAGCATTTCCGGTTCCTGCCCCGCGTAATAGTCGATCGGACGCGTGATCAGTGGCTTGTTTGGCTCACGAATAAGGAGTTCCCAGTGCTGGCGCGTTTTGGCGCCATCGATGTAGATGATCAAATGTTCGAAGTGCAGTTTGGCAATAGCATTGTCAATTTTCTTCCGGATTGAGGACTCCGGAATTGACTTTCCGGGCTCCGCTGCATAGAGAAAGATGACAAATCCCTTCTTCTCAGCGATCCCCTGCAACGAGTGGATAGCACCATCAAACGTCACAGGCACTTTGCTCTTAAAGTTATCCCATCCCAATTCATTAAACAGTTCTTTGAATTGGAACTGTTTGATCGTGCTTGAGAATAGCTCTTTGGAAATTGACATGTCGTGTATGTACCTGGTTATTGAACTTTCAAACCGAGTGAGCAAATGATCTGCGGTTCGCGCAAATCAGCTTCAGAGTTGTCAACGATGCACAATTTATCTTCGTCCCGCAATGCAACAACAAGATCGGCAAGATCCGGATCTGAGAGTCCGGCTTTGAGCTGGCGATTTAATGTTTCGCGGGCAAATTCGCGCAATGGGAACTTGTATAGTTCATCGATCGCCCGTTTGAGCTCTTCCGTCGCAAATAGCCCGCCCTTATTCTCTTCATAATACCGACTCAAACGCATATAGGTACGGAATTTCGCACCGCTCTTCTTCCCAAGCTGTCCGCCAATGCTGCTTTCCACATCCCGGATCTGCTGCATAGCAGATTGTACCAGTTTATGATGATCCTCGAGCTTTGACAATGCCGCACCATCTGGCATACACTCTGCCGCCTTCAGAATGGTCAGTTGCGACTGTGTAATGATCTCACCCCGGTGATTGACCCATGCAAGAACATCGTTATCATCTGCAGTACGTGTATAAACGATGACCCCCTCCGTCTCTTTCGTGCCGGCCGTATGCGGTTTAGTCGCATAGACAACATTTGGCAGTTCGGGGATTGTCTTTTTCAGTTCTGGATCCTTATCGCATGCATTTTTCCAAACTTGAAAAGCGTACGAGGCAAGATCCACTTCTCCATCATCCGCGTCATCCAGAATGCCGGCTTTCTCATTGTAAAGATCGCGCAGATTGATCGGATCCCCTTCGAAGAAGGTCTCATCGGAACCAACGACTTCAGCATTTTGCTGGATGCGTTTTTTCAATCTACCACGCAGGGAAATGAGGGTTTCCAATCCGTCTTCCGGCAAAAATGAATAGCAGACAATGGTTTCCGCTTTCTGCCCGATACGATCAACACGTCCTGCACGCTGTATGAGGCGAATGAGGGCCCAGGGCAAATCATAATTCACAACGATATGAGCATCCTGCAGATTTTGACCTTCACTCAACACGTCGGTCGAAATAAGGATGCGAATCTCTTTCTCTGTTCCTTTGAGATCCTTCTTGTCATTGCTTTCCGGACTGAATCTGTAAGCATACTCAGTAGGATCTTCCGCGTCACCGGTAACGCATTCTACTCGCGCTATCTTTTCTGCTCGTAGTTGTGCGGCAAGGTATCGTGCAGTGTCGGCAAATTGCGTAAACACAAGGACCTTTTCATCCTTGTGTTTCTTTGTGCATAGGGCCACAAGCGCGGCAAGTTGTTTGTCTGCTTTAGCTTCCCACGTTTTTGCCAGTGAGAGGATTTTTAGCAGTTCTTTGCTGTCGCTGATGAGCGATTGTTTCAATGACTTCTTGAAGAACTGTGCTCGAATCCAATCGAATTTGTGCTCTGAATGTTGGTCATAGAATCGATAGACCTTCTCTGCTTTTTCATAGTACTCTTTATCCTTCAGGAGCAGGGTAAGGTCCTTGATCTCATCTTCGTCCTCCCAATCAACATCGTCCAGGAATTCGTCAAGAAGGTTCGCCTCCTGAGCGCCGATCGGCAGTGGAAGCTGATTTTCAATTGCATAGACATAAATATAGTTACGGAGGATGTGGCGACTGATTGAGAGCAGGAAGGCAAAACCGCTGCTTTCCAATCTTTTAAAGAGATTGGTTCTGCAGAAGCCCATCAATCTTTTGCCGGCCCGAGAAAGATTGTCCATAATGACAATCTCATCCTTTGTTGGCGAGATCAATGGGCGTTCCTCCAGCTCTTTACCCAACCCATAGCGAGCCAGCGTCAGGCTATTGATAATATCAACAACCTTAGGAGAATAAAGCCGAGCATATTGATCATCCGGATCGTCTGACTTAAAGGGATATTCAACTTTCTTTGGAAATCGGTCTGGGAAATAGGATCGTGTGCCATCAGCGAAGAGCAAATAGCGTCGTTTGTTTACTGGATCTTCGGCTGCATAGTTCTCTTTAATAAATCCCCGTGTTCTGCGCACAAGGAACAGACGCATAAGTTCACGCCAATCATCGGCCTCTTCACTTTTTTCGAATGCTTGGAGGCTGCGTGCCGGGCACTGATGCTGCGCCATAAACTGAACCTGTCCACCAATCTTTTCAATATATCTTTCCGGACTTATGCCGAGATCCTTTTCGTCAGGAATAAAGAGGCGAAGTTGATTGGACAGATCAATGAAGGTCTTATTATAGGGCGTTGCTGTCAGCATTATCACTTTACTGTCATTCAATTGAATGTACTCTTGAATTGCTCGGTAGCGCTTGCCTTCCCGATTGCGGAGATTGTGGCTTTCATCGATGACCACAAGTCGGTATCGTCGCTCTTTGGGAAGAACCGTCTGCACAACAGAGCTCGACATTACTTTCGCTCTCAATTGGTACTTGTGGACGTAGTCTCCCCACATTCGCACCAAATTCTTTGGACAGATGATGAGTGTTTCGATGAAGAAGTCATCTTCGAATATTTTCGCCAATGCCGTTGCCGTAATAGTCTTTCCCAAACCGACAACGTCGCCAATGAGGACACCGTCCCGTTTATTGAGATGATGCGCTGCAATCAAGACCGCTTTTTGCTGGAATTCGAGCAATTCCTTCTGAAAAACTCTCGGGATTGTGAACTCTGAGATGCCAGAACGCGCTTCCCGCGAGAGATGGTAGGCGATTTTCAAATAAATATCGTACGGCCGTCGAACATCTTCTGTTGCCCAACTCGTGTCAATGATTTCTGCCAGCTCTGCAGAAATATCAACACACCACCGATCTTCCCAGCGATCACTAAACCACTTTGTCAATTTTGCAGCCGCATCTTGTTCAAGGACGTCTACATTAAGCTCTCCTTGATTCTTCAATCCTGCGAGAGTTAGATTGCTACTACCAACGTAGCCAATGATTGGACTTATTTTGTCTTTGCGGAAAAGAAGATAGAGCTTTGCATGGAGGGGATATCGCAGAAATAACTTAACGACTACTTTTTTTGCTTTTATCTGGGCTGATAGTTTCTGAAGACCTTTTTCATCTTGGTCCGTTGGTAATCCAATGACAAGTTGATTTCTAAAATCCTGAGCAAGTTCCTTTCGCAGCCTGGTAGCCGTGCCCTGATCGAGCATGGTGTCTTCAGCATTGCTGAACAGGCCTCTTAGCAGTTCTTCAGGTTTCCGCTGCATCCCAACGAGAAGGCGGCACTGACTATCATCCCCTCCGGTCCATGCATCTATCTTCGGTGCCAGCTGTTTCCAACCGCGCAAATTAAAATATCCAACACAGAAATCTGCGCGGTGGCAGACATCAAGCGTATCGTTAAGACCTTCAGCAAGGAGGTTCTCGATGTTATCGAATATTTTCGGCATTGAACTCCCTTAATATATTCAGGTGGATGACCCAAAGTTCACTGACGAACGACGCAGAACATCGTCAGATAGTTTTTGGCGCCCCATTCGCATCATCGGCGCGAACGTTATTCATCGAATAGCCAAAATGTAGCGGAAATACCCGCTAAATGCAATGAAATGGATACATAGCGACTCAAAATGGCAAAACGTAAATCAGCGAGTTCACATCAGTCTTATGAATATCCATTGCAATCCCCCCCTCCCGGTTCACTAGCAAGGCTGTACCGCTATAGGCTTTGACCGGACGGGCTCTGTTCATCAGATTCGCATCAAAGCATGTTGATTTTTTGATTTTAGCAGGCGTTGGGTCCCTTTTTGACTAGGGAAAAAGGCTCTGCGAAAAATTGGGGAATTTTTTTTGAACTTTCTAAAGATTTTCCTTGTACTCGGGCAAAAATTGTACTATAATATCATTACATATATGTAGATACTTCCGCAAGCGCCCCTGCGTAGCAGTCCCGTTCGGCAGTTTAAAATTCCAATGAAAACCTTTTTTTGAAGTCCATCACACCCACATCGGTATGCAGTTCATACCTGATGGACAATCGTCGGTTGCCACACAAGCGGCTTCGCCTAATGTGCAGAATGTCGCGTGCACAACCATCGAGAGAAGTTTTAAATAGGAACAATCACAATGCAGGGAACAAGAAGTAAAACCATTACGCTCAGTTTGGCGCCGGCCAATACAGACGCCAGTCAGAACGCGACGTTTGTTGCAAAAGAAGTGTCTGTTGATAATCTTCATTCGGTTCTTACGAGCCAAAACTACTCGAATCTTCAATGGAGTTCTGGTCAACGGCTGAAAGAAAACTTCGACAAAACCGAAGTCGTCATTATCGACATTGACAAAGGTATGACGATTGACGAAGCCCGCAAGGTCCTTCGGGAGTCAGGTATTAGCCATGCGATCATCACAACAAAAAGGCACACGGAAACACAGAACAGATTTCGTCTCGTGATATTTATCAATCGTCCGATCCTTTCTATTGATGACTACAAACGTATCATCACTGAAATTCGTGAAAACCGGTTTCCTGCGTGGGATCGCAGTACACTTGACGGAGCCCGATTCTATTTTTCGTCACCGCAGGATGCATTCTTTGAATTATGGCTTGACGGAAAAGACTATGATGTAGACCTCGATCCGGTGAAACTTAACATGCGCGAATTCGTGAATAGAGCGTTCGAATCCACTTTGCAGGTAAGGCAGGCGGACGGCGATGTTGTCAGCGTGTCTGAGGTTAAGAGCAAGACTTCAATATACTGCCCTTTTCACTCCGATAAGAACGCGTCAGCTTTTCTGGACTACTCAGACAAGTCCAAGAATACTTACATCCATTGTTCAGCATGCGGAAAAACATACTGGATGCGACGTGAGTCGATACCCGTCGAAGAGACACTTGATTCTTTTTGGTCTGTGGGCAAATCGATCTTTCAATTCGTGATTCAGGAAAACGAGTTCATCTCCTCAGAGCTGGGAAAAGACAAATTTTTTATCATGACGGAGGCGATTGAAAAAACTGAAAAGGACCGCGTTTTCGCATCCCTCGTCGACACGAAGCACATGCCCGTGCTGCGGCGAGTGAACTATCTCGGAGATCCAACGGTCGACAGGACAGCATTTCGTGTCTCTCCGGAGTCTGGGTGTGTGGATGTAAGTGTTGGTCCAGCCCCCGCTAATGTCACCGACAATGCGTTTGTAGATAGATTTCTCAAGGACCGATTTGGTTCGGAGGCGTCAGCCATCAAGAACTGGCTTGCCGTGTTCGCGCACAGCAATTACCAGAAGCTGCCGATTCTAATTGTTACGGGAAAGCGCGGTTCGGGTAAGAACACTTTTGCAGAGATGGTAATGGCGATGTATCCATCCTTGTCGCAGTTCTGGAGGGGCTACCTTGCGAATTTTACAGACGAAGTTGAGAAGAAATTGTTGGTGGCTGACGAAGCGTTTTCTGATAATCCCGTCCACTATTCTCATCTGAAATCTCTCATCGGTGCATCAGAACATGTCGTCAACAAGAAATATCAGACACCATATCAGGTCAGGAACAACCTGAACATCATCATACTGTCGAATTCTAAGATTCCAATATATGTAAATCCGTCAGAATTGCCGACCAGTGAGCGGAACAATCAGTTCCTTGTTGTAGAATTCAAGCCACTACAGGGTTCAATTGATGCAAACCTTGGGCAGAAGCTGGCGGATCGAATTGGCAATTATATCCGGACTGAGTTAAAGAGGCATTTTGAACAGATGGTTTTTCAGGGATACCGGTACAGCATACCTGTGCCGATAACCGAGGCCGAAAAAGCTCTCTTTAGAAATAACGGGAATGAGATTGATGATGCGGCAGCTGCCGTAGTCGATAATTTAAAAATGTTGATGACCGATGTCGCATACAATCCTAATGGGGCTATCGACCAGACAGCACGGGCATTTGTAAAGGGAAATGGATTCTTGCCTGTTGCCTGGGTGCAATGGCAGCTTCGGGACCATCGGTTCGAGGTATCAAAAATCCTGAAGCGGCTTGTTGATATGGAGGTCTTTCCGGCTCTCGCTAAAAGGCGGATACAGACAAACAGTTGTCGGGAGGTGTGTTACGAACTCACGGCGAGGTTCAGAGATGAGCTGAAAACACCGGTTGAGGTGTTGCGAGTGGCGTAGTGCCACGGGTGGCATGCGGTGCCAGATACTTGTGGCACCGTACTGCCTTACACTGCAACGACTTACAGCGAAGTGGCACGGATGCCATACCTTTTTAAAAAAGAATGTAAAAAGAGAAAATGAGATGTAGAGAGGTGATATACAGTGTATATAGAAGTTTTCAAAAACCTGTGCCACTTGTGCCACTTCAGCCACTTCGTAGTATTTGCTGGGGTTTTCGGGCGAAAATGGTGCCACCTCCGGAATCCATATGTGGCAGCCATGGCACTTGAGGGGGCGTAGTCGTTTCGGTACGTCGTGTAGTAGGAAGAACACAGTTACCAAGAGGAGAAACAATGAAAAAGTCGTTAACTGAGAAGCAAAAAACCATACTAGCATATATTACGCGGTATTGCATGACATGCGGACGGAGTCCCTCGCAAGAAGAGATTGCTCATAATACGTTCGTGAAGCACCAGGCGAACAGTCGTTACTATTTGAATGCACTTGCCCGGAAAGGTTTCATCTTGTTCATTCCTTACGAGCCGAGGGGAATAAAGATCCTGATGTCGGAACCTGATGATCATTCCAAAGAAGACGATTCCAATCAGAAAGCTATAGCTGCAGATGCTTGCGAGCGGGAAATGGATGTTTCCGCACGGTAGTAGTGGATGAGAATCATGATAACCCCGACCATCATGCCGGCAAACATGTTGTCGGTTTATCGGGTAAGCGCTCTGTAGACAGAGTATAGTAAGTACTCTACTAGCAGGGTGTATGGGATGCTGCACCGTATCAAGAACACCGAGTATTTCAAGAAAAAGGAATCGTAATGGAAGAAAGAAGATTCATTAATCAGCCATCGGCAAAGTACCAGCAAGCTGTCGATATTATTCGCCAGTTGCTGAAAGCAGAGGATTTGGATCATGTAACGCGGGTCTATGCTGAGGCTACCTGGAAGGAGTTGAAAAATGAATTCGCCCAGCAATCAGGTGGGGAATCATTGCACGAAGGACACGTATGCTTCCACCGACTCAAAGGTGCAAAGGAATGTCTGTGTGATATCGAAGGAGAGCTCACTTCCCCTGTATCCGATCATCTAACGGAAGTGATGAAGGATGGGAAGACCCTTGCTATCGTAGCACAGCCGTATGCGATCAGTTTAAAGGAAAGCGAAGAGCTTCAAGTGTTCTGCAAAAAACATGGATTCAGCTACCGAACAAGCGCAAGTGAATCCTGGCACTTCCCCGGCAAAACTCTTCTCGTTGAAATCAGACCTGTTGCCGAGAAGGAGTAGGATAAAATAAATACGGTGCGGTACGCCGCGCCGTATCTTTTCCTATTGCAAGAACTTATTTTATGTGGTCATATATTTTTTTCACCGCAAGTAGCAATGCACCGAATCCCGTAAGAAGGCCACCTGTCTTTGCTACCCTCTCCATGTTCTTCTGCAATGTTTCTGTTTTTTCAACGACCTTTTTTACTGTCTCTGCTGCTTGTTTCACTGGTGCATCCGCCATACTACCTCCGTAAAAATGGTTGTTAAATTTCGCGAAGGCACAGATAGAGCATCGTATCAAAAAATTTGGCTATAAAAAAGCCCCTTCGCTGCTCTTCGCGGGTAACCATCGTTGATCGCCAGACCGACGTGATTCTCCAGCCAGATACAGACAAAGGGGCCGTGTGGTCACGGCTACCCGCATCCATTCTGACTGGAGAAATCGTATTATGACCGGTTCGATTTACTGAACCACGTCGATCTGGCTGGAAGAATTTACGAGGAAACTGGGGGAATGTCAATCAACACATCGGTATTGGGCTCCCCATGTGGCTACTTGCTTTCGTGAACGAACTCGACAATCTTCTTAATCGCACCTGCAACAGCAACTGCAACGATTAACGCAATCTTCCATCCGTTCTTCATATTCACTCCTCTCATTGGTTAGTGACCTGTTCATACCTTCTTATGCCATTTTTTGTGTGATAAGATGGAAGAGGCCAATCATCCAACTAACACGGAGGAACTATGTCGGAGCAGGAATATGCAGATCTGTGGAGGTATAGCGAGAAATTCTCGCGTGACCCGCTTCAACGCAGCGAACTGATTACTATGGGTTATGTAATGGGAAGGAAGAAAATGGGAGACGAAGTCACTCCTGGAATGATGAAGAGCGTCATGCACTACCGTAGTAAGGAGCTGTCGAAGCGAAGCGCATTCCCTGCAAAAGAAGTTGGCAAGAGCACACGCGATGCATGGAATCACGAGCGTGTCTATGTCGATCGTCCTGTCTCAGGTGAAGGCAGCAAAACATCGCTTGCTGACTTCCTGATTCCAGATAGGATCACGCCGCTGGACTATGCTCAGGCAGAAGATTTCATGTCGGCATTGACCGGCGAAGAGCGGACGTTTCTTGACGATCTGACCGCCGGCTACACGTTGAAAGAAATCGCAGCCCGCAACCACTTCGAATACCCCCGCCTCAAAGCCCTCCGCCTCGCTCTCCAGGACAAAGCCGTCGCCTACCTTTGACGGTGAGAAGAGAAGCGCCTCGCGCGCTTTTCTTTAGCCAATGAATTCGGGTCTATCTGGAGAACGGATGCCACTAGAAACCGTCGGCATGATCGGAGGACATCGTTGGTTTTCGGATTTTGAAATGGCTTTGAACTGAAAATAGACGCAGCACAATCTTGGCATTTCCCAGGGGCCACTCTTCTCGTTGAGAGCAAGCGCGTTGGCGATAACGAGTAGGACTCGAACAACACGGTGTGGCGAACCGCACCGTATATATAAATATGCTCTGGGACTGTTGATGTGAGAACTTTGTCCTGTAAGCAAGGACACGAAATAATATTCGGGTAGCGCGGAGCCACACCTCGTTCACCACAACCAATAATTCTTTGTATCTTCTATTTCTTTTACTTTCAGCAATTCCCAGATTTCATCAAATTCGATTTCTTCGCCATAGTAATCCTCAAGAGCGTTTGGCTGCATATCGATCAATCTGTCCATTGCTTCTCCATACGGTTCAATTGGACTGTATTCTTCTCCTTTCAATAATCGGTCCGCTATCTTTTCTAACAATTCGCCAGTCATTTCAAAATTCGTTATCCGATCATCTACCTTAAGAAGGACTTTCTTATTCTGACAAATCCATTTTCCAACACTAAAAAATCTATTCGGCATATCATCTTCATCATAACATATTGCTTCCAATTCCAAATGTGTAAACCCATCTACAGACTTTCCAAAATTATCCAATAGAGCACTTATAGCATTGACGAAATCATGTAAGGAGTCATTAGGCAAATAACTAACCTCATCATTTTCAATAATTGGAATCTCCAAATTGCTCGCAACTAAGGGTTCCACGAATGGCTCATTAGGATAAATGAGAATTATAGAGAATTCAACATACTGGTCTGGTTTTTGATCCATTATCTTCATTCATAATTGTATTATGATCTGAAACAAGTTAGAGAAGATTTCGAGAATCAGCAAGTCAAATATAATGAGAGCGGTACGAGTAGACTCCTTAAGGCCCAAGCATCCACAAGACTATTAGCGCCTCTGGGATATAGACACTGCAGCTATCTGTGATTGATGAGCGTGGCCGAGGCTGATAGCCAGACGCCACGCTTTTTTTATCTCCCCCTGATTTTCTCGCTGTAGCCGGATCGCTGAGACCCTTCCGTGTATCTTCCGTCCTCCCGATCCACAACTAAGATTGGATACGCGGCAATCGAGATACAGCTTCATTTTTTGGAGTCATGTCCACGCCGCGGTGTCTCATATGGACTGAGATCGTATAGATAACTGCACCCGACTTGGTTTCTCATGCGTATCTTCTGTTGACTTGTTTCCAGGATTTCCATATTATGAAAACAGCAAACTAATTTAATCGTCGCGTGACGAAAACGTGACAGTCTTGGTGTATCTGTAGGTAATTTGCGGTAAGTCAAGCGGGTGAGTCGGTTGTCAGAATCATCGATAATCGATCAAAATGGAGGATTGGCGGAAGTGTTCCCCCCTTTTCTTCATGCATTGAGAACTGCGTTTCGAATCCCTCGCTCTCCGCGTCATGGGAAAATATTTCGTCTACGTTTTGTATTCTGATGCACACTCCCGATATTACGTCGGACAAACGAACAATCTCGAATTGCGACTTCAACGTCACAATTCGGGACAGGTTGTGTCTACGAAACCGTTTCGTCCATGGCGATTCATTTTCACAGCAGAATGTGAAAATCGAGCTGCAGCGATGAAAAGAGAGAAGTGGCTGAAGAGCGGTGCAGGATTGAAATTTCGGAAGAGCCTAGGGGAGGATATTGCATCCCGTGAAACGGGACGTCCGTAAGGGCTTGGGGGTCCGAATCTCGAAGATCCACCGTCATATGGGTGGACCTCGCTCTTCGCAAATTTGATGTAGCCTCGTATAAGACAACAATTTAACAACCATGCGCCATAAAATGTGTCCAAATAGCGTCCCCTATTTTCCAATATAATGGGATATAGGAGGACATATGGCGTCCTACCATGTAAACCCCAAAAAGCTCAAAAGGAAGAAGGGAATCGTTTACCAGATCGAGTATCGAATCGGGAAGAAACGAATTCGTGAATTTACTGGGTCGAACTTCAAAGAAGCCGAAATCTTATTCTCGTCTGTTGAACGGAGCTCGAGGCCGTACGAAAGGAGATACTGCGAGTATTGTTCTCTGTTTGCAAAGGATCTCTCAATTGGCGAGGGTGTGTCCACAAACTGAAGAATTGAATATCAATTCGTTGATTGTTCTTGAAGAAGGAAAAGATTATTTTGTTGCTGATTCTAAAATCATGTTGTAATCCACTCACTCTCAACTATTGGAGAACTACTCTATGAGAATTATTATCGAACCAAACGCAGATGCAATGAGCAAGTGGGCAGCGACGTACATCGTCAACAAAATCAATAAATTCAAACCAACGACGAAAAAACCTTTTGTGCTGGGATTGCCGACGGGCAGTACACCCATCGGTACGTACAAGTATCTCGTGCAGTTCCACAAGCAAGGGAAGGTGTCCTTCAAGAACGTCGTAACGTTCAACATGGATGAATACATCGGTCTTCCCATCACGCATCCGGAAAGCTACTACTTCTTTATGCATCATCATCTTTTTGATCACATCGATTGCCCGAAAGAAAATGTTAATATTCTGAATGGCAATGCGCCCGATCTGGAAAAAGAATGTGCGCGGTATGAGGAAAAAATACGAAAGATCGGCGGCATTCATCTCTTCATGGGCGGCATCGGACCGGACGGCCATATCGCATTCAACGAACCCGGTTCTTCACTGAGTTCGCGCACGCGTGTGAAGACCTTGACGTATGACACCATCAAAGCAAATTCCCGGTTCTTTGAGAATGATCTCAACAAGGTGCCAAAGACTGCGCTTACGGTAGGGGTCGGGACCGTCATGGATTCGGAAGAGGTTATGATTCTTATCAACGGGTATGGAAAAGCACGGGCACTAAAACAATGTGTTGAAGAAGGCGTCAATCATTTTTGGACGGTTTCCATGCTCCAGCTTCATAGGCATGGTATCATTGTCTGTGATGATGATTCCACCATGGAACTGAAGGTGGGTACGGTCAACTACTTTAAGGATATTGAAAGAGAACATCTCACCTTGGACCTTTTGTAAATATTAGTCATAATGCGGGAAACGCCTGCCCAAAGCACTTCGCTCAAGATGAATATTGCGCTGAGCAATTGCGTAGTCTTAATAATAGAACACGGATGACACTGATACAACGGATCAACACTGATAAGAAAAAATGTTTAGAAGAAGATCAAATCCGTGAAAATCCGTCTCATTAGTGATATCCGTGTTCTATGAACAAGCTGATATGTGCTGACGGCTACAACTGTCCGAAAAAAACCTTGTACCTAGTGCATTCGTAGCGAGGTTGTTAAAGCCTGCCGGCCTTTGCATTGCAAAGGCACTCAACATAGATAGTCGATGACGGCTTTTCGTTTATGCATTCTATGAAAGGACCGAGCAATGGGTCATAGATCATTGTCCGACGCTGAAATTTCACAACTCAGAATTCAAGGATGCCTTGCGGATGATTGGACTCATATTCAAGTCAAAGATCCGTTTCTTGTCAAAAGATTTCGAAATGTCGTCTTCAGCGGCGAGATAGCTCTTGGAGTATTCGACAAGAGCATTCAGCTCTCGGGCGGCATTGGACAAGAATGCGGAATCTTCAACTGCCGTCTCCACAATTGCTCGGTGGGTGACAATGCCTATATCTCAAACGTAGCAACGCTGGCGAATTACGATATTGCAGATGATGTCATCATTGAAAATGTTGGCACGATACGAGTGAGCGGGGCAACTTCGTTTGGCAATGGTGTTGAAATTGATGTGCTGAATGAGGCAGGCGGCCGCACATTAAAGATCTTTGACCAGTTGTCTGCTCAGATGGCGTACATTATTGTTTTCTATCGTCACAATGCAAAACTGATTGAGACGCTGAACACGATGATTGACGATTATGTTGCAACCAGGACCGCAAGCCGTGGCGTGATTGAAACACATGTTCGCATTTCGAATACAACGACAATAGTGAATGTCCACATTGGAGCTTTTGCACAGATTGAAGGTGCAAGTTGCCTGGAGGAAGGAACAATACAAAGCTGCCAGGAGGCGCCGGTCACGATAGGCGCGGGAGTCTTTGCAAGGAAATTTATTGTTCTCTCGGGCTCAAAAATTGATCAGTCAGTTATTCTTGAGAAGTGTTTTGTCGGACAGAGCGTCAAGATGGGAAAACAATACTCGGCGGAAAATTCGGCCTTCTTCTGTAACTCCGAACTATTTCATGGAGAAGGCTGCTCAGTCTTTGCAGGTCCCTATACAGTTTCGCATCATAAGTCTTCGCTGCTGATTGCCGGCTTCTTCTCGTTCTATAATGCGGGAAGCGGATCGAATCAAAGTAATCATATGTACAAACTTGGCCCCGTTCATCAGGGAATTCTTGAACGCGGATCAAAAACGGGTTCGTTCAGTTATCTCTCATGGCCCAATCGTGTCGGACCGTTTACCGCAGTCATTGGCAAGAATTATGCGAATTTTGACACAGCGGATCTTCCATTTTCTTTGATCAGAGAGCGTGCCGGCAAAAGTATCTGTATACCGGGTTGGAATCTCTTTACGGTCGGTACAAAACGTGATGGGCTGAAATGGCCTTCCCGAGACGGGAGGAAAGATACCAATAAACTAGATCTGCTGCATTTTCAAGTGTTATCACCCTTTGTCATCGGGAAGATGCTGCGGGGTCTCGAGAAACTTCATGAGCTTTTTCAGAACGCTCCGGAAGGACACGAGAATTTGAACTTCAATGGGATTTCTATTCCCAAAAATGTTGTCAATACCTCGAGTGAACATTATGAGATGGCGATCAAGATCTTCATTGGAGAATGTCTCATCCGGAAACTCGACACTCTGCTGGAAAAGACTTCGATTCAGGACCTTCGACATGCACTCACTGAAGAGAGTGCGTCGGAACTCTTTCGATGGGTCGATATCAATGGAATGTATGCGCCGGAGTCAGCGATCGCCGGTCTCGTCGATCGGATCGTTGATGGAACGATCAAAGATATCCAGAAATTACAGAAGCAGCTTTCGCTGATCCATCAAGAGTATAATCGAGAAGAATGGAAGTGGTGTGCGAAGCTCATTGAAATCCGGGCGAAGCAAACAATGAACACTATAACCGTAGAGAATCTGAAAACACTTGTAGATGAATGGGAAACCGCCTCATTGAAGTTCAACAATATGATTCTTCAGGATGCCATGAAGGAGTTTAATACCGATACAAAGTTGAGCTATGGAATCGATGGTGACGAAACAGTGCGCGACGCCGATTTTGCCGCTGTTCGTGGAACATTCGAAAAAAATAGTTTTGTCAAAGGCGTGAAAGAGGACTGTGTCAAGATTGAAGCAAGAGCAAAAAAAGCGATCGATGTTTTAACAAGTGTAGCATAATGTTCATATCTCGTGCGGTTTTATGGGGCTCTCTCGCAGAAAGCATTTGTTGAGCACGATGATATGGGCAAAGGCATGCCTGAGTCAGTTGATATCTGTTCTCCCTCGGGTACTAGTGCCGTTTCAAATATGAAAAGTTGTATTTTGCGCAGAAGATATATGCCTCGATGCGATCGCGAGCGTCATCCCGAGGCTCATGCAAAGAGTCTCTCTGCTTTTCAGGCCGATGACATTCGTCATCCCGAGCGATGTCCGCGTTTTGTGCGGACGAGTCGAGGGATGGTTCTGTCACTAGCCGCAAGCGCAGTGCGTCTCCCGAAGGGATCCCCCTGGGAGTGGGAGGCGTTCGCGATCTTGCTCGGCATGACGGATACGTGTGAAAGTGCAACATTATTTGTTTGAGACGGCGCTAGCCTCCAGCTCGACAACATGCGAACAAAGCCGTTGGATGGAAGCATCCGAATCGGGGGGAATACGAGAAAGTCATGCTGGAGTTTGAAGTGTAAATAGATATGCAGCAGATTTCTTCTGTCAGTCGTCCCCAAAAAAGCAGCCCCATCATGAGGCTGCTTTTATTTTCACACGGCCCGATACTGTGCAATGACCACCGTCGCGGCCGGCCTCTGCAGCTCATAGTTCCTTAGCCAAATCCCTGGATCCCTTAAACCTGCGGCAGCGTGCTTCACGATCGCAGAAAGATCTGCCTCAGGTTGTCTGATGACGGCGAACTTGACGTTTTGTCTTCCTGATTGATGCCGGCTTCCACACTGTTGGATTTCCAGCAACACAATTTGATTGGTCAATATTATGCAATAGGCTTATTTGCAGCATGTGCCGATTGTCATCCTCTACGCCAGAGCAGGTCCAAGCCACAAATACTTCAAATTAAGACGAAAACCAGATTATCAAAACTGGCACAAGGATTGCGTCTGAATTAACAGCAAGTGTGAGAAGGTCGGCTAAGTATTAATCTTTCCGGACTATCTGCAAAGAGATTTCTCTTCTTCATTCACACCGTACGGGCACGGAGCGACAACTGCAGTGGCTGCCCAGCGAGTTAAAAAAGGGGAATATGTGATAGGAGTTGCTATGAGCAATCAAAATATGATTGAAGAATATGTCATGCGCCTCGATGGCATAGAGCAATGTCCAGAATGTGGACATATCTGGAATGACCAGTATGAAGGCCATTACCACGATTGTCGATATTTTATTTTGGAAAATCAAGAAGATGGATCATCCAATGAAGACGACATGGAAACCAGACATCAATGGTTTTATCACGTCGACACAGCCAACTAACTCAATGCAATATATTGGATGCTACTATGAATGCGATAGACAGCACATGAAACGAATGCAGCATATGTCATTGCTTTCGACAAATTGCTGACCGTTTATTGATAGTGCTCAATCAAAAAAATCCTTAGCGAAGAAAGACACAATCATGCGCAAACATGCAATTCTATTTCTGCTGATCGTCGGAGAGCAACAAATGGTTCTGAGCCAGGACTTCCAAAAGGTTATCCAAGTCGTGGGAGAGCTGGAATCTTCTCTCAAACAGATGATCAAAAAAGAACAAGCCGATCGCAAAAAGGATGTTGACTCCTTGCAGGTGCAGGTAAAAGATCTTCAAAGTGATAAAAAACGGACAGACGATATCGTCATTTCAGCCGCCAAGGTGAATATACGGTTTGATACGCTCGAAGAAGAGGTGGCGAAGATCAACTCCGGTATTCATCTCGGTACACTTTCTGTTCAAGATGATTTGTTGGTTAAAGAATTGAAGAAAACCATTGAAGAAGCCAAGACAGTCACCAAACTGGCCGCAGCTCCAACATTATCGTCCATCAAAGTTGGTGTCTTGTCTCAGGTCCAAGGGCAACTGCTGCAAGAGCAGACAACGGCGGCACAAGATACTACGCCGGACTTCACGCGACATTGGCAGCGACAAATGTTCGTTCGGCGAATGAGAGTAATTGTGGGGGGTGATATCTCCAAGAACACAACATTCTTCTTCGAATCCGATGCAACAAGTATTGGAAAAGTCGGCGCTACAGGTTCAAAGACCATCAATGTCAATATGTACGTACAGGATGCGTTTATTCAGTATACATTTATGCCCGAAGTAAGCATCATTACCGGACTTCAATTGGTCGGTATCACCCGAAACAGCTTGCAGAGTGCAGCATCACTGATGGCATTGAATTATGGAAGCTACCAGTTTGTTCCCAACGTTCCCCTAGATAATATTATCGGAAGAGATGTCGGTGTCAGTGCACGCGGATTTCTTCTCAATGAGCGGCTCGAATATCGCATTGGTGTCTTCGACGGGAAAAGTTTCAATCCTTACTCGTCATTACGAACCACGGCACGTGTCGCCTATTCATTTGGAGATCTTGAAAAAGGAATCTTCTATTCAGGCACAACTTTGGGGAAAGGCCATGTCCTTTCTGTTGGTACCGGCGCAGACATCCAAGGAAGCTATAGTGCGTATGCTGGAGATGTCTTCGTTGACATGCCCGTATCAGATCTTGGATCGGTGACTGGTTCCGTCTCATTGTCGCTTATAGATGGCGGCGGTAGCAGCACAGATTCCACATATTTCACCGGACAACTCCCGAGACAAACCGTCTATTTCGCTGAAGTTGGATTTTATTTGAAAGAGTATGGGCTTCAGCCATATCTCAAATACGAAGCACAATCTGTGAATGCGACGGTACTGAAGCAAGTCGGTGCGACGGATGCAACTCTGAGTATGAAGAACTCGCTCAAGTCAGAGAGTCGTCTTGGCATAGGTTTGAACTACTTTATTCAAGGACATAGTGTCAATCTGAAGGCGTTGTACGAAACTGTTTTGCGTAATAGAGTTTCATTGGTTCCTGCAAAAACAGAAAGTGCATCGAATGGCGAATTCACACTTCAGTTGCAGTATTTCATGTATTAGGTTTGAGTTAAGCCGCACGACTCAACGTAAGGAGCGTCATGATGAGACAGTATTACAAAATATCGATTGTATATTGTGTGGCAATTTTTCTCCTTTTTGCCGCTCATACTCTCATGAGCGCAGCTCAGGATGAGATTTCTGTCAAAGACAAGCTTATGCAATTACTAAAGAGTTCTGAGAAACCAAAACCTGCAAAGGAACAAAAGAACGCGGTTCAGAGTGTCAAAAAGAGAAACGCTTCTTCAATTCATTCTGTTAGGCCGGCATCTGATGTCTCAAAACCACGGGCAGCAATTGCGTCGGTGAAAGAAACAGCTCCATCCGCTTCAGCAGAAAGCGCGACAGATCATTCAACAACAATAAATCCAGAAACAGCAGAATCGCTTTCTTCCCTAGAATGGTTGGTCGGCGGTTGTGCAATAGTTATTGTGGGGGTCGGATTTAATAAAATTAGAAAGGCAAACCTTATGAAAATCAACACTCAAAACCTACTGCGATTCCGCGACTGGAAAATCGGAACAAAAATCATCGCGCTATCCATTGTCCTCATCTGCCTAATCGGTAGTGTCGTATTGGTCTATGTTCTACCGAAGGTGGAGAAGAATATGTGGAACGACAAAGTGGTAGCAACCCGAAATATCGTTGACATCGGCTACTCGGTTCTTACGAATTATGAGAATCGGGTTAAAAAGGGTGAATTCACTCTTGCTGAAGGTCAGAAACGGGCGCTCGAATCGATAAAGACATTTCGCTATGATGGAAATAACTATTTGTGGATCAATGATCTTGAAGCGGTCATGATCATGCATCCGATGAAGCCGGAGATGGATGGAAAAGATCAGTCGGAGTACAAAGATCCCAACGGAAAGAAAATATTTGTTGAGTTCGCCAGAGTTGCGAAGGAGAGTGGTGAGGGAGTCGTTGAATATAGCTGGCCGAAGCCGAATGCGACTCAAGCAAGTCCGAAAGTATGCTACGTGAAGTTGCATAAAGATTGGGGTTGGGTTTTGGGGAGTGGGTTATATGTCGATGATATCGAAGGAGAAGTGAGTGCGCTGAAATGGGCAACGATTGTCGCACTGTCCTTGGCAGGACTCATTGCCGTTGGCATGGGATTTTGGCTATCTCGGATCATCAGTCGCCCCTTGAAACGCGGCGTGGAAATGATGCAGGAAATGGCAAAAGGACACCTTGGGATGCGTTTGAAGATGACTACCAAAGATGAGATTGGAACTCTGGCAAACACGATGGACGAGTTCGCCGACGCCCTGCAGAAGCGTGTTGTTGGAGTTATGGACAAAATTTCGCTGGGAGATCTTTCGAACGAAGTAGATGCAAGCGATCCCAAGGATGAAATTGGTCCTGCCTTGAAAAAGATTATCGAATCGTTGCGCGGTTTAGTGGCCGAGGCAGCAATGTTAACGAAGGCGGCCGTGGCGGGCAAACTTGCAACTCGCGGGAATGTAGAGAAATTCCAAGGCGGTTATCGCGAAATCGTTGCTGGCGTGAATGCAACATTGGATGGCGTGATTGGTCCGTTGAATGTGGCGGCAGAGTACATGGACCGCATCTCGAAGGGCGATATCCCCGCGAAGATCACGGACAGCTACAACGGTGATTTCAATGAGATTAAGAACAATCTGAACCAGTGTATTGATGGTTTGGGCGGTCTGGTGGAATGTAATGCGTCCCTCCAACGTATGGCGGTGAACGACTATACGCTCAAGGTCGAAGGGAAGTATCAAGGTATCTTTGCTGAAGCATGCAATGCCGTGAACGAAGTGCAGGCGCGAATCACGCACATTCAAAACACCGCCATAAATATCTCAAACGGTGATCTCGGAGATCTGGAGCAATATAAGAAATTGGGTCAAGGAACGGGCCGACGATCAGAGAATGATCAACTCGCCCCGGCGTTCATCCGAATGATGGAGGCAATCCAACGGTTGGTGTCGGATGCCGTGTCGCTTTCAAAGGCAGCGATTGAAGGCAAGCTTGCAACTCGTGCCGACGCAACGAAACACCAGGGAGATTACCGGAAGATAATGCAGGGAGTCGATGATTGCTTAGACGCAGTGATTGGGCCGTTGAATGTGGCTGCGGAATATGTTGATAGAATCAGCAAAGGCGATATCCCACCGAGAATCACCGACACCTACAATGGTGACTTCAATGAGATCAAGAACAATCTGAATGTCTGTATTGAAGCCATCGATATGCTGGTTGCCGATGCAGTGATGCTTTCCCAGACGGCTGTCGAAGGCAAGCTCGCAACACGCGCCGATGCCAGTAAACATCAAGGCGATTTCCGAAAGATCATTCAGGGCGTCAACGAGACTCTTGACGCAGTCATCAAACCGACGCAGGAAGGTGCCTCGGTTCTGGCAAAGATGGCAGAAGGTGATCTTACGGTTCGGGTCGAAGGAGAATACAAGGGTGATCACCAGCTGTTGAAAAACAGTATCAACACGGTGGGAAGTTCACTCGACAAGGCACTGCAGGATGTTACATCAGCCGTGGCGGCAACAGCTTCGGCAAGCAGTCAAATTTCATCAAGCACTGAAGAAATGGCAGCCGGTTCGCAGGAACAGTCAAGTCAGGCAGCAGAAGTTGCGTCTGCGGTGGAAGAAATGACGAAGACGATCGTCGAGAATGCCCGCAACGCTAGCTCGGCAGCGGAAACAGCAAAGAAGGCCAAAGAGTCAGCCGGTCAGGGCGGCAAGGTTGTCGAAGAAACGGTTGCGGGTATGAAACGCATCGCGGAGGTCGTAAATCTTTCGGCCGATACGGTGAAAGCACTCGGCAGATCGAGCGAACAGATCGGCGATATCATCTCCGTTATCGATGACATTGCAGATCAGACCAACTTGCTGGCACTCAACGCGGCTATTGAAGCAGCGCGTGCAGGCGAGCAGGGGCGTGGATTTGCGGTGGTTGCCGACGAAGTCCGAAAGCTTGCAGAACGCACCACCAAAGCTACAAAGGAGATCGCTGGCATGATCAAGCAGATCCAAAGCGATACTGCCGGTGCCGTGACGTCGATGAGTGAAGGAACAAACGAAGTGGCGAAAGGCATCAAACTCGCCGACCGTGCCGGTGAATCGTTGGGCGAAATTGTCAATATCTCGCAAACAGTGACCGATATGATCGCGCAAATTGCGAGCGCCAGTGAGGAACAATCATCGACGAGTGAACAGATCTCGAAAAATGTCGAAGCGATCAGTGCGGTCACCGGAGAAACCGCAACCGGAACGCAGCAGGTAGCTCGTGCGGCAGAAGACTTGAACCGGCTGACGGAGAACCTCCAACAGCTTATCGCAAGGTTCAAGATTTCCGGCGGCGATGCAACAATGCTGCAGCAGAAACAGGTCGGGCGGTTCGCGAAAGAAGAAAAAGCGCGTCTCGCGGTACGGGAAAATGGTAAGCTGGTTCATAACTGACCATCTTCAGCATGAGAATCACCGGAGAGAAAAAAGGTTCTCTTCGGTGATCTCATCGTGTGATGGTTGAAAACAGTGAATAACTCATTTTACGCAAGACACCAATTATAGCGCCACAAGGTCATAAAGAAAATAAACTTGTAATTACTCGGCACATGCCGGCTTGTTACTAGAACACGGATGACACAGATGAGACGGGTCTACACGGATTTGATTTTCTTTGGAAAATGCCTTGATAATTTTATCTGTACTCTCTTGATGCAGAAGTTCCATTGTTATCTGTTCGAATCCGTTACATCAGTGTCATCCGTGTCCTATTTTTGTTTCGTTGGGTAGTCACGAGTTTTCCATAAAAGATCTTTGTGTCGTAGTGCCTTTGTGGCAAAATTCATAGACTCTGTGCACAATCAGGAAATAAGAGGATACTCAAATGGCAGAAAAACAACTAGACGCAACTCAGACGGGAGGCGACGATCTTCTGCAACTCGTGAGTTTCAACATCGGTGAAGAAGAGTTCGGTGTCGATATCCTGAAGGTTCAGGAGATCAACCGTATGCTTGAGGTGACGCGTGTTCCGAATGCGCCTTCCTCCATCGATGGTGTCATAAACTTGCGCGGGAAGGTCATTCCCATCGTCAATCTTCGCGAACGCTTCAATCTTCCCCGAAAGGAACGTGATAAGAGCACTCGGATCATCGTGGTTGAACTGAGCGGCAAGACGGTCGGCTTTGTTGTTGATGCGGTCAGCGAAGTTCTGAGAATCCCGAAGAGCGTTACGGAACCACCGCCTTCGATTGTTGCCGGCATCAACGCGGATTACATCACTGCTGTCGGCAAGCTGGAAGACCGGCTCTTGATATTGCTTGATCTTGAAAAAATTCTCTCTGAGACCGAAAGGGCACATGTAGAAGAAATGAAGACATAAGATGGCATTCACTTTTTTCTTCAGGGACACTCATGTGCTCGATCTCATCGCAAAGTATGTCGTTCCCGATCTCGCAGGATTCAGCCGGGTTCGGGTATGGGATGCCGGCTGCGCCATGGGCCCGGAACCATATACCCTTGCCATCTATTTCGCGGAGCACATGGGAAAATTCGCATACCGCAACCTTCGCATTGATGCCTCTGATATCGATGAGAGCGGCAACTTTAGAGAGACCGTCGAAGCCGGCGTGTATCCTGAAGAGATGGTAAAGCGGATTCCTGCGGGGTTGTTGGCAAAGTATTTTCGAAGGACAGAAAAACCGAATGAGTACCAGATTGATTTGGAGGTGCGCCGGCGTCTTGTTTACTACAAACATGATCTGCTCTCATTGCAGCCGGTGGGTGAAGGCTACCATCTCATTCTCTGCAAGAATGTGCTTCTCCATTTCCAACCGGAAGAGCGGGTCGAGGTCATTAAGATGTTTCACCGGTCGTTGACCAGAGGCGGATATTTCGCAACTGAACAAACGCAGAAAATGCCTGACGAACTCAGCGCCTACTTTACTCAATTGACCAGTGACGGCCAGTTGTTTCGCCGAAATGAACTCGCCTCATGAAAGTGGCTCGGCTTACACGGACCGACAATGTCTACTCAGCCAACGCGTACCTCGTATTGGGAACGTGGAACCACATCGGGGATGTCAATACTCTTATCGATGTCGGGACCGATTCATTCATCATCGGTGAGATCGACAAAGCATCGACGGGAGTCGGCAAAAAGGCAATCGAGCAGGTCATTCTGACCCATAGCCATTTCGACCATAACGGCGGATTGGCATCCGTCATCGACCGGTTTCATCCACGGGTGTACGCATTTTCACCGAACGATGGCGTCGATGTGCTTCTCAATGACGGCCAGATTCTTCCTATTGCAGATCAGTTTTTTCAAGTGATCCACACGCCGGGACATTCCAGTGATTCTATTTGTCTGTACTGTCCATCGGAGAAGGTTTTGTTTTCCGGCGACGTCCCGCTATGTATCCGTACGTCGGGCAGTTCATACGAAGAGGAGTTTGTCGTAGCGCTTGAGAAAATCGCCCGACTGGATATTCGCACAATCTACTCAGGCCACGATGCGCCTCTGAAAGATCGAGCGAATGAAACCATTGCGATGACGCTGAGTAATGTTCATTCCAGCGGCATCGCTTACCCTGCATCAATGTAGTGAAGGTATGCAGGATACCGGATCTTGAGGGACTTGATTTCTGCCATCGGAGAGTAGCTACTTATTTTGGAGTCGTTGCGAAGAGTCCACCGTGGGAGGGCTAAACTCCGCGACGAAGCGATCTCGTCTTTCGTTTCCGATTCAGCAGTTGAGATTGCTTCGCCTCAAACAACGAGGCTCGCAATGACACACAATGGGACTTTTTTAGCAGCCTGTTTGCGGGAAAATAGTGAAAAAAGAACTATGCTCAATCAAGAGTCGAAAACTATACTTCTTGTCGAAGACGAAGCCATCATCGCGATTGCGGAAGCTCGAACGATAAGGCAATTCGGCTACGAAGTGATCACCGCAAACTCCGGAGAAAAAGCAGTCGCGCTCGCAACGGGCGAGAAGAAGATTGATCTTCTTCTTATGGACATCGATCTCGGGAAAGGCATCAGCGGTCCCGAAGCGGCACTGCAAGTTCTCAAGATTCGCACTCTCCCTATCGTATTTCTTACTTCCCACTCCGAACGGACGATGGTGGAAAGAGTTCGTGGCATTACCCGCTACGGCTACGTCATCAAGAATTCTGGTGACTTTGTGTTGCAGTCATCTATCGAAATGGCGTTCGAATTATTTGGAGCAGATCAGGAAACCAGGGAAAAAGAAAGCAGACTTGAACAGACCCAATCTCTCGCCCATATTGGAAACTGGATATGGGACATAAAAAACGATCAACTCGTTTGGTCGGATAAGTCAGTTCATACTGTTTGGGCACAGGCTGGTGAACTGATTGTTGATGAAGAAGGAAATCCAGCGATTCTTACTGGATTTGTGCAGGATATCACCGAGCGTAAACGATCGGAGGAACAACTTGCCAAACTCAACGAGTGTTTTCTTCAGTTTGGTGCCGATCCGCTTGTCAATATCAATCTGCTTGTGGCTACGTGCGGAGTGTTAGTGAGCGCCACGTGCGCGCTGTACAATCGGCTCCAGGCCGGCATGCTCTGCTCGCTCGGACAATGGAATACGCCTCCGGGGTATCAGTCGACTGATCAACCGACCGGGCATATTTGCTACGATGTTATCAAGGCCGACGGAGACAAGACTGTTGTCATCAGGAACCTCCAAGACTCGTCTTATGTCAAGAGCGACCCCAATGTTCAACTCTACGCTCTGAAAACATATATTGGAAAGGCGGTAAAATTCAGAGGCGCAAGCGTCGGATCGCTTTGTGTCGTGTTTCAGTCTGACGTCATTCCAAGCGACAAAGATATGCATTTGATGGAAATAGTCGCATCGGCGATTGGAGTAGAGGAGGAGCGCCGGCACACTGAGGAAGTGATCCACGAGAGTGAACAGCGGATGTCTTCTATCTATGATACTGTTGACGATGTTATCTTTCATCTAGAAGTCGAGTCTGAAGGAAAATATCGTTTTGCTTCGGTCAACACTACATTCTGTAATATTACCGGACTAAACCGGGAACAGGTGATCGGCAAGATGGTAGACGAGGTTATCCCCGAACCATCCCTGACAATGGTCTTGGAAAAATACAAACAAGCAATTAATGAAAAGAAAATCATCCGTTGGGAGGAAGTCTCAGACTACCCAACGGGTCGTTTGATTGGTGCGGTGAGTATCGCGCCCGTGGTAGACGACAAAGGCTATTGCACTCATTTGATTGGCTCAGTCCACGACATCACCGAGCGCAAACGAGCTGAGGAAGCGAGTCACAAGATTGAAGAGCAATTTCGATTGGTATGGGAAAATTCCGCAGACGGCATGCGCCTGACGAATGAAGAAGGAAGTATCCTGCGTGTCAACGAAGCCTTCTGTCGCTTGGTGGGAAAAGAACGGTTCGAACTAGAAGGGAAATCCCTTGCGGTGATCTACAAAAAGGAACGACAAGAACATGTATCCCGCCGTCATATGGAGCGCTTTAAGTCGCGAACCGTTGAAACTCATTTTGAACGGGAGATCATTCTTTGGAACGGCAAGAAAATTTGGATTGAGGTAGCGAACTCTTTCCTGGAATCTGAAGGACAACCGTCTTTGCTCCTCGGAATATTCCGGGACATCACCGAGCGCAAACAGGTGGAAAGTGCGCTGCGCGAAAGTGAAGAACGGTACCGATCCATTCTGAATGCTTCTCCCGACGACATAACGATCTCTGATTTGGAGGGCCGTATTCTTATGATTTCGCCCGCTGCTGCGACAATGTTCGGTTATGATCGGGCGGAGGAACAGCTGGGACGATTGATCATCGAGTTCATAACTCCCGAAGATCGCGAGCGCGCATCGTCCAATATTGCCCTGATGTTTCAAGGAATCTACACGGGACCAGGTGAGTATCGTGGAGTGCGCGCGAACGGCGATAGCTTTGACATCGAAGTGAACAGTGAATTCATTCGGGATGCAAAGGGACAAGCCACCCAAATGATATTCATCGTCCGTGACATTACCGATCGCAGACGGGTGGATAAGGCATTGCGGGAAAGCGAAGAAAAATATCGTCTCATTGCCGAAAAAACCACCGATGTAATTTGGCTGATGAGTTTTAAAGGGGAAAGCATTTATGTATCGCCGTCGATTGAAAGATTTACGGGTTATACCGTTGGGGAATATCTTAGCCAATCATTCGACGACCGTTTTACGAAGGAATCCGCCCAGATCGCCAAAGACAGGTTATTCAAGGAACTTTCGCGTATAGGAAAGAATTTCGATCAACTAAGAGATTATAATTTTAAAATGGAATTGGAATACAAATGCAAGAACGGAACGACCAAATGGGGTGAACTTTTAATCACTTCCTATTGTGATGAACAGGGAAAAATCGTCGGCATTCATGGTGCAACTCGCGACATCACCGAACGCAAGCGTCTAGAGGATGACCTCCACAATGACCGACACCTGCTCCGTACACTTATCGACAATATTCCCGATGCAATCTATTCCAAAGACTTAGCCTGCCGCAAGACGCTTGCCAACATCACTGAAGTGCGTCACACGGGAAGGAAATCAGAGGCTGAAGTTTTAGGCAAGGATGATTTTGAGTTTTACCCAAAAGAACTTGCGGAAAAGTTCTTTGCGGACGACCAATCGGTGATACAATCGGGTAACCCAGTGCTTAATAGGGAGGAATATATACTTGATGCGGACGAACAGAAACGGTGGCTGCTTACCTCTAAACTTCCATGGCGAGACAAGGACGGCCAGGTTATTGGTTTGATCGGAATCGGTCGGGATATCACCGAGCGCAAACGGGCAGAAGACAGAATTAGAACCCTGCTCGAGGCGAAAGAACTTCTCCTCAAAGAGGTGCATCATCGCATCAAAAACAATATGAACATGATGATCAGTCTGTTGTCTCTGCAGACAGATTCAACGAAGAGCGGAGAGGTGGTAGCTGCGTTGAGTGATGCCGGCAATCGAATGAGGAGCATGTTGGTGCTCTACGACAAGCTTTACCGCTCTGAGAACTTCGGCGAGGTCTCGGTGAAGGAATACCTCACACTTCTGACCCATGAAATCGTTAATAATTTCCCCAGTCGAATAAGAGTGAAGATCAAAACGCAGATCGATGATTTCATGCTTGATGCGAAAAGACTTTCGCCGCTTGGAATCATTCTCAACGAACTCTTCACGAACATAATAAAATACGCTTTCGTCGGCAGAGCTGCTGGAGAGATTGCGGTATCTGCTTCGGTGAAAGACGCACGTGTAACGATCGTTGTGCAGGACGACGGCGTGGGAATCCCGGAAACAATTGACATAGCAACGTCCGGCGGATTTGGGTTCCAGCTTGTTGACATGCTCACAAATCAATTGGATGGTAGCATCCGCATTGAACGAGGGAACGGGACGAAGTTCATTTTGGACTTTGATGTGTAGAATGAAATAGAGCAGATTCCTCTGATCAGTCACGCACAAAACACAACCCTCTTGCTGAGCCGGCCTTCTCAATTCAGCTTCACGCCCACATTGAAAAACAAGAAGCCCATCCGAAGATGGGCTTCTTGCTATACTGCCAAACGGCGCGAAAAGCTTGAATGCTCTGCCGCTGAATTGTCATGCGGTCAATGTATTACTTCTGCGACCGGCACGTTTTTCTTTGGCACTTCTTTTTTCCGCCACACAAACAAGCCCCGCTTTTCGTACGATGTATGCAATAGGTGGTGCGAAAGCTCGCCCAGTGGCTCTTTCAAAAACTCCTGATAGAGCACGGCGATTTGCGGATTCTCATGCGACTTCCGCAATGGTTTGTGTGCGTCTTCCTGATAAATGGATTCCGCCCTGCGCTTTCGAATATCCCACGTCGTCGGAATAGGTTGGCCGCCGCCGCCGAGGCAGCCGCCGGGACAGGTCATCACTTCGATGAATGCGTACGGCGATTCTCCTCTTTCGACTTGCTCGAAGAGCTTGCGCGCATTCTTCAGGGTATGAGCCACCGCAACTTTTACTGTCGTTCCATTCATGTCGACCGCAGCTTCTTTGATTCCATTCATGCCCCGCACGGCCGTGAAATTGATATCGGCCAGTGGTTTGCCCGTGACTACTTCGTACGCAGTACGCAGCGCTGCTTCCATTACGCCTCCGGTAGCGCCGAAAATGACCGCTGCACCGGTCGATTCACCGAGCGGATTGTCAAATTCTTCCGCAGGGAGAGAGGCGAACTTTATGCCGGTTTCTTTGAACATACGGGCCAACTCGCGCGTCGTGAGTACATAGTCGACGTCATAGAAAGCATCATCGTCCGACCAGGCACGCTTTTCTTTCCAATACTCAAATGCGCCCATCATCTCCGGACGCTGTGCCTCGTATTTTTTTGCCGTGCAGGGCATGATGGACACCACCACCATCTTGCGCGGGTCAATGCCCATCTTCGAAGCGTAGTACGTCTTGGCGATTGATCCGAACATCTGCTGGGGCGATTTGCATGTCGAAAGATGCCCGAGAAGGTTGGGGAAAAAATGTTCTGCGAATTTGATCCATCCCGGTGAACAGGAGGTGATCATCGGCAGCGTCCCTTTGTTGGTCAGGCGCCGGATCAACTCGTGTCCTTCTTCCATGATCGTCAGATCTGCCGCGTATTGTGTGTCGAAGACTTTGTTGAAACCGAGCCGCCGCAATCCTGCAACCATTTGTCCGGTGACAAGACTTCCGGGATCCATCCCCATCGCCTCGCCGATGCCGACGCGGATCGCGGGGGCCGTTTGCACGATGACGACCTTCTCGGGATCGAGCAGCTTTTCAAACACCGCGTCGGTATCGTCTCGCTCCACGATGGCGCCGGTGGGGCAGACGAGCGCGCACTGTCCGCAATTGGTGCAGGCGACATTGCCGAGTCCCTTTTCCATGTACGTCGAAATCTTGCTCTTGATGCCGCGTCTCGAAAGGCCTATCGCATAAACCGTTTGAACTTCCGCACAGACTGCTATGCATCGGCCGCACAAAATGCACTTGTTCGGATCGCGTGTGAGTGAGGGGGACGTTGTGTCCAGAGGCTCGCTCTTTTTCGTCCGCACAAATCGTTCTTCTTTGACTCCCAGATCGGCTGCGATGCTCTGCAATTCGCAATTCTGATTGCGCAGGCACGAGAGGCAGTCTTTGGGATGGTTTGCCAATAGTAATTCCACATTGGTGCGCCGCGCTTCACGAATGCGCGGGGAATTGGTGGTGATCTCCATGCCGTTGTTCACGCACGTCACGCACGAGCGCACGAGCGACCGGGCATTCTTCACCTCCACAACGCAGACACCGCAGGAAGCATTCTTGCTGACGTCCTCCATAAAGCAAAGTGTCGGCACATCAAATCCTGCAATCCGGCAAGCATTCAGGATGGTAAGATTCTGCGGAACCTCTAATGCAAAACCGTTAATAGTAACATTCACTAGCTTCGTTTCCATGAAATCATCTCCTTGGTCGTATTAGTCTTGGTCCTGGCATTTGACATCGCATCGCAGGCAGCGCTGTGCTTCCTGGATTGCCTCCTCACCGGTGTATCCGCGCAGCACTTCCTGGAAATTGGAGATGCGTTCGGGTACCGGAAGTTTTTTCGGATCTATTCGGTTGCCGCCTTCAGGCTCCGGAGCAACTTCGTCTTTATACTGGAAGTCCCGGAAGAGATAATGGAAACGTTTTTCTTTCATGAGGTCGAAGTCAATGGCTTCTGCTGCGCTGCGCGCGATTCCCATTGCCTCGGAAACGGTCGCCGGACCGGTGACGGCATCGCCTCCCGCGTACACTTTGGAAAGGTTGGTGCGATAGCCCGGCATGTTCACTTTAATGGCGCCGTTCTTGCGCAGTTCCAGACCGATCTGTTTTGCCGGCTCAAAATCCACACGCTCGCCGACGGCAAGGATGATGGTCGAGCATTCGACTACTGCAGTCTCACCGGTATGCACTGGACGGCGGCGGCCGGAGGAATCGAATCCGTCAAACTTCATCTTCTGAATCTCGAGTCCGGCAACTTTTCCTTTCGAGTTTCCCAGAATGCGCGATGGAGCCGACATAAACATAAAGCGGATATTTTCCTCGCCGGCATCGCCAATTTCATGTGCATTGGCCGGCATCTGGTCTTTGTCGCGACGGTACACGATGGTGACATCGGCACCGAGCCGCAGACACGAACGCGCTGCATCGATGGCAACGTTGCCTGCTCCGACCACAACCACTTTTTTGCCGATGTTTAATTTCTTCCCGATCGCAAATTCCTCCAAAAACTGATATCCCTCGATCACGCCGCTGTACTCTTTGCCGGGAATATCCAATTCCACATCTTTTTGCGCGCCCACAGCGATAAACACGATATCATTCTGTTTCTGGAGCGCTTCGAAGGAAATATCTTTGCCGATGCGCGTTTTCAGTGCGAACTTCACTCCCAGTTTCTTGAACAATTCCAGTTCCTTGTTCAAGCCGTCCTTCGGAAGCCGGTACGCGGGAATGCCGTACTGCAGAATCCCTCCGGCCTTGGCATGACTATCATAGACCGTCACGCTGTGCCCGAGTCTCGCGAGATAAAATGCGGCCGTCAAACCGGACGGACCGGCGCCGACGATCGCAATCTTCTTGTTGGTAGGGGAAAGCTTTTCCCGAACGAGCCGTTGATAAATATCTTTTTCTTTTCCCATTTTGTACATCGTGTCGGCAAGGTAGCGGTGAATCTCACCCTGTGACACCGGATCGTCCACCGTTTCCCGGCGGCATCGCATCTGACAGTGGAAGTAGCAAATTCTGCCGACCGTGCCGGGGAGCGGATTATCGCGCAATGTCAGTTCGAAGGCCTCTTCAAGACGTCCTTCTTTCAGCAGCTGGAGATAGCCCGGAATGTTCATGTGCAGCGGGCAACTGTTCTCGCACAACGCCAGGAACAGGCTCTCGCAGACACCCGCCTTGCAGCGCTTGAGCAGGATGTGTTTCTCATATTCATCGCGGAAATACCGAAGCGTCGTCAGGACGGGATTGGCGCTGGTCTGGCCGAGACCGCAGAGCGATGAATCACGAATGACGTACGCCAATCGTTCAAGAGTGTCGAGATCGTCCATCGTGGCGTCGCCGCGTGTAATCTTGTTCAGGATGGCAAGTGCCTGCGCAAGGCCCTCGCGGCACGGCGTGCACTTTCCGCACGATTCCGCGTAGGTGACTTCCACAAAGTACCGCGCAACATCCACCATGCAATTGTCCTGATCCATCACCACCATGCCGCCCGAACCCATGATGGTGCCGAGCTTTTGGAGCGACTCATAATCGACCGGGGTATTGAAATATTCGACCGGCACGCATCCTCCGGAAGGGCCACCGGTCTGCACCGCGCGGATTTTTTTCTTGTTGCCCGTTCCTTCGCCCATCTGATAGATGATATTTTCCAACGGAGTGCCGAGCGGCAGTTCCACGAGTCCGGTGTTCTTGATTTTCCCGACAAGGGAGAAAACCTTTGTGCCGGTGCTGGTGGGAGTTCCGAATTTCGCAAACTCGCTGCCGCCCTGGAGCACAATAATCGGAACATTGAACCAAGTTTCCACATTATTGATGTTGGTTGGCCGGCCCCAGAGCCCTTTCTGTGCAGGGTAGGGTGGACGTGGAATCGGACGACCGGCTTTGCCTTCGATGGACGCGATCAACGCGGTTTCTTCGCCGCACACAAATGCGCCTGCACCTTCAACGTGGGAAAGTTCAAAGGCGAATTGCGAGCCAAAGATATTCGCTCCGAGAATGCCCAGAGTCTTCGCCGCCGCGATGGCTTTCTTGAATCGCTCGACCGCAAGGGGATATTCCGCACGGACGTACATGATGCCTTCGCTCGCACCCATGACATACGCACCGATCAGCATTCCTTCTATGAGCGCATGCGGATCGCTTTCAATTTCATTTCTGTTCATGTACGCGCCGGGATCGCCTTCGTCGGCATTACAGATGATGTATTTCTTTTCTGTGGCGATGTTCTTCATCATCTCCCACTTGATGCCGGTCGGGAACCCGGCGCCGCCGCGTCCGCGCAGTTTGGAAATCTTGATTTCTTCCAGCACCGTGTCCGGCGTCATCCGGACAAGCGCCTTCAACAGGGCGGTGTAGCCGCCGACGGCAATATACTCTTCGATGTCTTCCGGATTGATAAGCCCGGCTTCGCGGAGCACGATTTTTTTCTGTCCTTTGAAGAAGGGGAGTTCATTCCACAGCGGTATGGCGGGCAATCCCGTGCCGAATTCATGTTTCGACGTCAGAAAATCCCAGCGCTCGATTTTGCAGAGCGCTTTCTTCTGCGGCATAATTCCCTTCGTCATGCTGTCGACGATCCGTTCGATATCCTTGACGGTGACTTTGTGAAGAATGACCAGCGGCATTCCCGGAATGTAGCAATTGACGAGTGTCTCTTCCGCGCAGAAGCCGAAGCAACCGACGATGGAAAGACGGATTTTCGATTTTTTTGCCGTCAGTGATTTTTCCAGAGCGGCATACACTTCTGCCGCGCCATTGCCCATGCCGCACGTTCCCATGCCGACGGAAATTTTCGGAACATCGGGAAATAGTTTTTTCAAACCCTGTTGCCGAATCTGATCGAGTGTTGTTGCGTCGATGATCTTCATGCTGATTTCCTCCCCTTGGAGATTTTTGTGAGGAGTTTCTGGAGTTTTGCTGTCGTCATGTTGCTATGGATGAAGCCGTCAATTCCAATGACCGGTGCAAGTGCGCACTGGCCGAAACAGGCGACCGTCGTGATGGTGTATTGGTTGTCTTTGGTAGTGAAAAATGATTCGCCTTCTTCAAGCTCTTTTTTGCATCCAAGGATCAATCCAAGATCGTCCAGGAGTGTTTTGGATCCCTTCGTGTGGCAGGCAGTGCCGCGGCATACCGTGATCGTGTGCTTTCCCTGCGGCTTCAGATTAAAAAAGGAATAGAAAGTGACAACATTGTAGATGCGGGAGAGGGGAACGCCGGTGCGAAGAGCGACGTGGTTCAGCGCTTCCTCGGATAGAAACTTGTGTTCGTTGAGAAGCTGAGTTTCCTCAAGAATACTCAGCAATTCTCCGTGATGTCCCTTATGCTTGGCGACAACATGATCGATCTGCTGTAATTCTTGCGTTAGCACTTGCGATGTATCCATAGATGCTCCTTGGGAAGTAGTGAAAAGCCTGTTTCATAAGCGAAAAGTCACGAATCGAGTATGACAAATATTTTTTGCATTGATGAAGGGTGGAGCGGGAAAGGAACGTGCGGTGCTGGTACACTGAGCGGCGGTCGGAAGAGAGAAGAAGTTCCGAATTCGCGGGCAATGTGAACGATGATGTAATACTATGACGAAGATGTGGCGTCATGCTTGGTCCGTGGCATGGCGCGTCGGGAAGGGAGCGGTTGGTCATCACCGACGAAGCGCTGCAATGAAAGCGCTTCGCGGCTTGCTATAACAGAGTGACAAAAGACAAATGCAACGAGACTACTGAACTCTGATTGTTTCGTTCGATCGCAACTTAAGACAGCGACTGCTTTTCCTGATATCGGTATAACTAATGATCGTGGAAATGAACGAATAAGCGAACAGATGATAAACGCCGTAATAATTCCCGGGGCCAATAATGTTCGGCACTAATATAGAATAGAAAATGAAACGCGTCAAGCTATTCTGTGAGAAGATGAAAAAAAAGTTACTATTTTATAGTATAATTCCTCTACGTTTTCCTTTCCATGCTTGTTGAATAATGTTACAGTGAAACTCAAAAGTTTTCGTTGGTTGCGCACACTTCTTGATATGCAACTGCCAAGTAACTTGAAAACTTGAGTCACTTTTTAACACAGGCACTCAGAGTCGCTAAGTGCAGCTAAGGATTGTTCTAAGATCCTTCTCTGCGGCTTTGCGACTTTGCGTTAAGAGTTTTGTGCACGGGATAGAAGCGCCGCCCATGTCTGTGTAACGCGAGTTACTTAACTGAAAAAAGAGAGCCGCCCGGAGGGTCTTCGATAGGCGCGCTGAACATGCTCCTTAGTGGAATGTTGTCCGCACAAAAAACAGAACACATTAAACCGACTAACAGATTGCACAAAAGAAACCCTCGTGGTCGCGGATAGGTTTTCATAATTTGAGACTTCTGAAAAACAACAAAATTATGTCATTGCGGAACGTTTTGCCTGTCCTGAGCGCAGTCGAAGTATGTCTCAACTCAGAATTTCTTTCTGTGCAATCGGTGCAATCTGTTACATCATCGTTCAATATCATTGTGCCGAGTAGTCGCCGCAACAAATATAATTGCGTGCAAGGGAATCTTTCCATATTTTGTTGACTCTGATGCGAACCTCCGGTTCGCTACACTACTGAAGAATTGATGAAGTTTCACAAATGTGCAAACTGCATCATCTGTTCAATCTGCGGTTAAAGAAAGGCTCTGTAGTTTTCTGATGAATCATACATATCCGGTGCTCCACGTTTGTTGCCGCCTTCTCATCCTGTTCGCGTTATCTGTTCAGGTCTATTCTCAACCAGTTTCTCTTTCAGGGTATGCTCGGGATGGAATGTCCCGTCTTGCGATTTCATCCGCTTCGCTGACTGTCCGCGAAACCGGAGAGATCACAAAAACGGGAGAGTCGGGTGCGTTTTCCATTCCCAATCTTCTCCCGGGCCGATACACAATCCATCTGCATCATTTCGCCTATGCTGACGCGGATTTCTCCGTAACGATCCCCTGTGACACACTTCGGTTATATTTGCAACCGGCTCTGTTTCAATCCGATGCGATGATCATAACTTCCACGCGCACGGCAGGAGTACTGAAGAACACGCCACTTGCGATTGATGTTTCCACAAGCGCGGATCTTTTGCATGCCTCGCCATTGACGGTGTCCGATGCTCTCGCCAAAGTTCCGGGCGTCGCACTCGTACGGGATGGAGCATGGGAAACGGCGGTCTCGATTCGCGGCATGAGCCGGTCGAATGTTGTTGCGCTTGTGGATAACACCCGCATCGAAACTGCGTCTGACGTTGCCGGCGCATTGTCGTTGATTAATGTGAATGATCTGGAGAGAATCGAGACAATCAAAAGCGGAGGATCGACTCTCTATGGCACCGGAGCTCTGGGCGGGGTGATACAGTTTGTCACGAAGCGGCCCGCATGCAGTGCGGAAGGGAGCACCACCGCGGAATTGACAAACGGCGTCACGAGCGTCAATGGCGGCTTCTCCAATTACGCCGCGATTGAGCATGCTGCCGACCGCTATGCACTGCGCATCAGCGGTGGAAATCGCAAGGCGGGAAATACCGACACGCCTGCGGGAACATTGCTCAATTCACAATTTCAGGATTTCAGTATTTCCTCCACGCTCTGTGTCCGTCCCGTTGCCGACCATCTCTTCTATGCCAGCTATCAAAAAGTGGAGGCGGAAAATACCGGTATCCCGGGTGGCGCACCCTTCGCAGCGACGGCAACTGCACGCTATACACTGGCTCGGCGCGAACTCTTCGCAATGGAATATTCCATTCCCAATCTCATCCCGGTTATTGCTTCCATCACATTGCGCGCTTCGCGGCAGGAGATCGCCCGCAATGTGGAGCTCATCCAAAGTCCCACTGTGACAGTCACTCCGCATGCGACGCACATAACAAACAGCGGTCAATTGGAATCGAAACTTCTTCCTCTGGATGACAATGTGCTCGCGATTGGTGTGGATGGGTGGGAGCGGGAATTGGACAGCAGGCGCGAAAAACGTATGGGCACCAAAGTGATTGGAGAGCTTCCTGTTCCGCATTCAACGTTTCGCAGCGTCGGTGTCTATGCGCAGGACGAGTGGACAATTCTGCCGCAGCTTTTGACCGTCACAGGCGGTGCACGATACGACTGGATTGCCGTTCGTAGCGACCTTGCACTGAATCCGGAATATCTCGATTCAGCGGGTGTCAGATACACAGCGCCGGCCGTCCAGCGCATTCTCTGGAATCCAACCGACGTCGCAAACCATTCCTGGAGTGCAAACGCCGGTGCGCAGTATGCCATTCTGTCTCAGCTGGACATCACTGCGCTCGTTTCAACGGCGTTTCGTTCGCCATCACTGGAAGAACGGTATCAGTTCATTGATCTCGGCAGCAGCGTCCAGATTGGCAACCCGAATTTACAGCCGGAGCAGAGCATCTCTTTCAATGCCGGTGTTCACTTTCATACTGCGGGAACAAAAATAAGGAGTGATGTATATCTCAATTCGTTGACAGATCTGGTGACAGATGTTGTCGGCGTGTATGAAGGTCGTGCCGCGCTCATCAAGGAGAATATCGGCGAAGCGAAATTCTATGGATATGAAATTCAAGTGGAACAGGTACTGACACCGTGGGCGGTTTTCAACGGATCAGTTTCTTACGTGCGCGGCGAAGACACACAGCATCACACAAACCTTCCGCAGATACCTCCGCTGATTGCGCATGCCGGAGTATCATCCTCGGCTGAACGATGGGGAACGCTGTCGCTTTCATGCGATGTCATGGCCGCTAAAAATCAGACTGCCGCCGGGGAATCGGGAACGGCGAGTGCTGCGATCGTGAATATTGAAACCCAGAGCATGCCGTTCAACCTGTACTATTGCAGCGCGACCGCGCGCTGCGGTATCCAGAATATTCTCGATGCGCGCTATAGAAATGCGCTCTCGACGATGCGCGGCACGATCAAAGATGAACCGGGACGGAATTTCTTCGTCTCGGCGACGCTGGTATGGTAGTCTGAAAGGAAGCTTCTTCATGCTTTGGTTTTTTCTTGCACTTGGTTCAGCGATACTTTCGGCGGCAGCCGCGATTGCTCAAAAGAAAGTTCTTTTCCGTCTGCAGGCGCTCGAATTCTCCTTTCTTGTCTCCGCAATCATCGCGCTTTTTTCACTGGGATTTGTGGCTGTCACCGACGTGACGGCCGTCGATCAGAAGACCTTCTTCCTCCTGACGGTGAAGAGTGTGATGAGTGGCGCAGCTTTCTTACTCGTGATGTTTTCGCTGCGTCAGAATCAAATCAGCACGGCATTGCCGTTGTTGGGGTTGACCCCGGGGGTCACGGCACTGATGGCGCTTCCTGCTTTGGGAGAATCGCTGCAAGTGTGGGAATGGGGAGGTGTTGGTCTGATGATGGCGGGAACATACCTTCTCGAGAAACCGAAGGCTGTGCAAAACGGTGCATTCCAAGGGCGCTGGTTCGAAAAAAGCCACCATTCCATTTATGGCGCAGTGTTCCTCTTCGCACTCTCTTCAGTACTGGATCGACTGCTTTTGGGGAAAATGAAAATCGATCCACGCATTGTGCTTTTTTATCAGAACATGATTTACTGCGTGATGTTCGCATGCATGCTTCTCTTGCGGAAGTCTTTTGGACGAAAACTTCTCATGGAAGGAAAGAGTCAAATGCTGTTCCTCGTTCTAATTGCACTTCTCACGCTCGCGTACCGCTATGCCCAGCTCGAAGCAACAGCTCTGGCGCCCGCCGCATTGGTTCTAGCAGTGAAAAGAACCTCCATCTTGTTTGCCTCCTTCTTTGGAGGTAGACTTTTTTCCGATGATCGACTACCGGCCAGGCTTGCCGGTGCATCCCTTATTGTCGCAGCCGGGTTTTTGATCCTGCGCAACGTTGTCTGAATGCTCAAAGAGGTTGTGTGACGTCGTGTGTTCACGAACCCTGCGCTCTCGGCGAATTGGGTCTCCTATTACTATTTGTCGGATCGTATGCGGAACTGACGTGACTCTATTATGAACAGCAAAGAAGCGCTACGAAAATTTGAGGTGAGTGCGCACCTGGAGAACAGAGTCGGCACAAGGGGGGGCTTGCAGGCATCCAAGATTGGTGAGAATAACCCATCGCTTGTCCATAAAAATTAATGGTGAAGAGAAGGCTGTCTTGACAAAACAACCCGTGACAGCATCGGTGTCAGTCTCGGGTACCGTTTGGTATCATGATGGTGATGCTTGTTCCCTGAGAAGTTTCGCTTTGGATATTCATCGAGCCCGCGTAAATCTCTATCAATCTTTTGGCGGTGATCAAGCCGAGGCCGAAGCCTTGTTGTTCATACAACTTCCTCCCGAATTGCATGTATCCGCCGATGGACGCGACCTGCTCTGGTGTCATCCCGCGTCCTTCGTCTGACAAGATGATCGAGAGCCGTGAGCCCTCCGCAGAACAGCGCAATGTGATCGGTGTGCCGGGATCCGAGAACTTGAAGGCATTGTCGATCAATCCGGTCATGACTGTCGTGAGATGGTGCGCTGAAATGGATCCGCAACACTCATTGAGCTCGAGAATAAGATCGTCTTGTCGCGATGCTTCCGCCGCCCGTTGATGGGCGAGTGCTCTCAGAAGGAGGTGAATGCCGGGCGTTGATTCACGCCGGAGGTGCTGGACAGCCTCGGCGTCGGCGCCGAGCATTTCCACTTCGGTGTAGAGCAGGAATCGCTCGATGAGTTCATGTAACCTGGTGCCAGACCGGTGCAGGCCCGCGGCAATTTTTCCAATGTCTTCCCGGTCGAGTGTTTGATAATTCTGTTGCAGCACTGTCGCGAATCCGAGAATGGAGACCAGCGGTGTTCGCAGCTCATGGGGGAGTGATAGTCCGATATTCTCACGCAGCGTGGAGAGCTTCGCTTCGGCATGCGAAACGACTGACTGCTGTTTTCGCAGGCGTGAACGTATTGCATCAATCAAATCTGGAATCATGAACGGCTTCATGATGTAATCATCTGCACCGATATCCATTCCCTGGCGCAGATGCGAATAGTCGGTCAATGCTCCAGTCATGAGAATGACGGGAATCGACGCTGTCGGCTCCAGCTTCTTCAACGTCTGAAGAGTTGCATAACCGTCCATGCCCGGCATGCGGATATCACAAAGGATGAGATCCGGCCGGTGTTGCAGTGCGGCACGGACGCCTTCTTCGCCGCACGTTGCGGTGTACGTTTGAAAACCTGCATCATCGAGTCCTGCATCGACGAGCTCGCGCATCGATTCCTCGTCGTCGATTATCAAAATCTTATGTTTCGGTTCTTCGCTAGTCATGGTGCTCTCAAGTAAGAATAACTATCTTCGCGTATAGTCATATCCTTTTGTCTTACCGATATCCTCGAAGCGGAACGTCGACGTTTGATAAATCGGTGTGACGATGCTGTTGTAAGCAGTGTCTTTTTCGACGCCGGTATGAATTGCCTTCGTCTGAAATCTCATACTCTCCCTCGATTCCGTCAGACCCTTGTGTCAATAGATTACTTTTCTCTGTGTTCTCTGTGGCAATGTCTTTTGCGCTGAGTACTTGTCACGTCTCTTAGAATTCATGCACCGGGATCGGCTCTTTCGATTCCTTTGTATAGGAAAAAATGACCAGAAGAATTGCCAGAACGATGTATGCAGAAGCGAATTGATACGGTATTTTCTGGAAGAAGCCGTCCAGATTCCAGGGAAGATACATCTGGCCATCGGGCAATGCTGAATGAATAATCCCGAAGAACGAAAGCCCGCCAAGAATGAAGAGATAGATCGCGGATCGTTTCAACTTACGGTCGATCATTTCTGCAAGGAATGCTCCCCAGAGCATGGCCGTGACAATGAATCCGTTCCCCAGCGCGACGGTGACGAGCAACTCCGGTAGCGCCTTTCCCGGAACCGTCAGAAGTTTGTTAAAAACATCGGGCGGTACAAATTCCGGATTGCCCAGTTTGATGGCGAGCAGGCGGGCGACGGTGGGGAAGAATGCAAAGGCGACCGCCGCGCCATGGCGTTTTGGGCACGCTTGAAATGACTGCACCATGATGTCGAGGGCAACAAACAGGAGAATGGGCGCCAGTACCGCACGCGGTATCAATTCTACAAAGAAAGAGACAAAGCCAAGCATGCCGCCGATGCCGATGAAGATGCCGGTGAGGAGTGTATAGCCGGCCTGTGATCCCATTCGCTTGTAGGCCGGTTGGCCGATATATGGCGTCGATTGTGCAACGCCTCCGCAAATGCCGGCAATCAAGGTGGCGATGGCTTCCGTCAGAAGAATGTTGCGTGTGCTGTAATCGTCTCCCGCAACGCGCGCGCTTTCCGTGACGTTAATGCCGCCGACAACAGTCAGCAAGCCGAATGGAATGGCGATCGGAAGATACTTCAGCGCCCGCGCCAGGCCTTCCACAAATCCCAGCGTGGGAATCGGAAGTCCGAAATGGAGTTCCATCGTTGGCGCGCCGCTCAGGACGCCACCGCCCCAGCCGAGAGGGGCAAGAATGTAATATAAAACGGTTCCGATGAAGATTGCCGTAAAAACTCCGGGAAGCCTCATGGGCAGATTGATACGGGCGACCAGTGTGTACAGAATCAGTCCAAGAGATATCATACCGACCAGCGGCATTCCAAAGACGTCGACAAGAGGAACAAGGCCGATCAGGGCAAGGCCGATACCGGCGAGCGAACCAAGAAGCCCCGCCTGCGGAACCACTTTCTGCACCCAATGCCCGATGAAGGAAAAAATTACTTTGATGATGCCGATGAAGATCATTGTTGCCATGCCGATGTACCAAGTCATCATCGCCGCATCCCGTTCGGCAAAACCCTCCGCCTTCAAGCCGAGGAATGCCGGTCCGAGCACCACTAATGTAATCCCGATTGTTGATGGCGTGTCCAGGCCGAGCGGCATGGCCGTCACTTTTGTATTGCCGGTTTTTTTTGCAAGCCGGAACGCCATCCAGGTGTAGACGATGTCGCCGAAGAGAACACCGAACGCCGTTCCCGGAAACATCTTCCCGTACACGATGTCGGCAGGGAACTTGAAGACGAAAATCAGAATCCCGGCCAGGAAGGAAAGCACCGTCAGATTGTCGAACATCAAGCCGAAAAATCCGTTGATATCGCCGATGCCAAACCACTTATATTTTTTGCTGTTATCTGTCATAACATGAACCTTTAAAGAGTATGAAAGGGAGGACGATACAGGTACTGTAATTTAAAGAATCATTTTGGCCCGTCCAAAGAATCCATCGGAGATGTTTCTGGTCGAAGACTTTTCTTTCTCCGTGCCTAGTGTCTCGGTGGTGTCTTTTAACCACGGAGGCACGGAGGCACGGAGCAATTTTCTCCATATCTCAGTTTCTCCTGCGAAGCATTCTTCGGTGCTTAGCGCTTTTCAATTGACAAACATCCCGGCAATGGACGCCGTCATCCACGTGGCAATTGTGCCGGCCAGCACCGCGCGCAGTCCGAGCTTTGCGATATCGCCGCGGCGATTTTCTGCAAGCGGACTGATTCCGCCGATCTGTATTGCGATGGATGAGAAGTTGGCGAATCCGCAGAGCGCATACGTTGCGATGATGATGCCTTTTTCAGAGAGTTGGTGGAGCGCAACAATATCTGCCATGTGTGAATACGCGACAAATTCATTCAGCACCAGTTTGATTCCCATCAAGCTGCCGATATTCATTGCATCGCTCCACGGAGCTCCGATGGCGAACGCAATAAATTGGAAGACCATTCCGAACAACAACTCCAGGGAGAGCGGCTTTCCAAAACTGCTCATTAGAAGAACATTCAGTCCGGTAATTGCGCCGAAATACGTGAGGATGGAGTTTAAAAGAGCGATCAGGGCAATAAATGCAATCAACATTCCGGCAACATTCATCGCAAGGCGGACTCCATCGCCGGCTCCCGATGCAGCCGCTTCGATAACATTCGAATGAAGTTTTTCGATCTTGAGTTTGACGCTCCCCATGGTCTGGGGTTCTTCTTTCTCGGGGATCAACATTTTTGCAACGACGATCGTTGCCGGTGCCGCCATAATGCACGCCGCCAGCAGGTGGCCGGCGAAATAGACCTGATGCGACATGTCCACGGCGACGCCTTGTGATTTTGCATAAGCGACCGCGAGCATTGCCATGTACGCCGCCATCACACCTCCGGAGATGTGTGCCATACCGCCGGTCATGATCGTGAGCAATTCTGACTGTGTCAAACTTGAAAGGTAGGGACGAATTACCAGAGGTGCTTCCGTTTGCCCGATGAAAATATTCGCCGCAACACACAAAGACTCAGCGCCGCTCGCGTTCATCAATTTGGCCATGATCCATGCCATCCCCTGAACGATCCGTTGCATGATGCCGAGATGATAACACACTCCCATAAATGACGCAAAGAAAATAATTGTCGGCAGTACCTGGAAGGCAAAGAAGAAGCCGAGACTCCCGTCGCTTCCCGCCGCTTTTGCCAAGCCGCCGAAAACGAACTGTGCGCCTTCAGATGCAAAGCTGAACAGAAAGACAAACATTTTGCTGATCGTGGAAAAAACCTCCCGGCCTATGGTTGTCTTGAGAACGAGCAGGGCAAAGAGAATCTGGAGCCCAAGGCCCGTGACAACAAGACGCCAATTGATCGATCGTTTGTCGGGGGAGAAGAGAAATGCCAATAATGTGACAAATGCCAAACCCGCTATGCCTCGGAAAATTGAGTACAATTCCATGCGTCCTCGCTCTATAAGAAGATGATTGCTGAGAATCTATTAAGATTTCTGATAAAATTCCATAATTATTCGTCTGTTGCAAGGCTTACATTCGCCACTTTTGAGGGAGGAGCCTCTTTTACAAATTCTACGTCTATGAATGCAAGTTCCATGAAGATAGCATTGTGAAGAGGGGACGGGCGCAATGAATGCCGACAATCCCGCATAGCCATCACCCACGGAAAAAGGCATTAGGCAATAGGCAAAAAGTTGCACCGTGACAGCAAATAGTTGCACTGTGACAGTAAATAGTTGAGAAGCGACGGCATATAGTTGTACTGTGACAGTAAATAGTTGAGAAGCGACGGCAAATAGTTGTACTGTGACAGCAAATAGTTGAAACGTAACAGGGAACAGTTGCCCGGTGACTGTAAATAGTTGAGACACGACAAGAAATAGTTGGACGGTGACAGTGAATCATTGAGACGTGGCGACAAATAGTTGGACCTTGACAGTAAATCATTGAGACGTGACAACAAGTAGTTGGACCGTGACAGTAAATCATTGAGACGTGACAGCAAATAGTTGGACCGTGACAGTAAATCATTGAGACGTAACGGGGAAAAAGTGTCAGTCGACGGTGCAGAAAAGTGATTGAACAACATATAGAATGTACTGTGCAGACAAAGAAATGCAATCTACGGCGAATGTTTTGGCGATTTTGATCGGAAATAACCCGGTTGCTTAAAAAAACCGACAAGATTCTTGTCACCGCTCCAGAGTGGAAACAGAGGCTATTCGTCAGCCCGAGCGACATCCGCCTTGTGCGGATGAGTCGAGAGCTTGCGTCTGCTCTTCTACGTTGTTGACGCGGGAACGTGGTGACGAGAGGAATATCTCCAATCTATACTTGCTTTGGGATATATAAATGTAATAGCTCGCTGAAGGAGCATTTTAATTTTCTTTCGGACAATATTATCATTGTAGAAGGCTCTACGGATTGAATTTACGGTATCGTGATCGGATGGCGTCCAAATACTCGCGGTTTTTGTGTGGTACTATAAGTCAGATGTCTTTTATTTGGGTTACCCAACTCATGACGCAACGACTCCATTTCGCAATGGCTAAAGCTACATTTCTTTTGAGTCAATGCGGTCATAAACTATTTTCAGAAAATATATTTTACCTGGGCATTGCACGATAGCGGAAAAAGCACTACCTTCGTCTGAAGAGTTTCTGTGGGGTAGGCGGGGCAATTGTCCTCAAGATCATGTGGGTTCAGAAGCAGCAGTGTCTGCTGGTTAAAATGATGATGTTTGAAACCTCAAAAAATGTTTCCAAGGCTTTTTGCGCAGAAATCAATTTTCAGATTCTGATAGAACTGCGGAAGCAGGGAGAGAATTACGCTCACACTTAGAAGATGATGGAGCAGATAGCGGATGTCGCAGCATCAACGTGAGATGGAAGACTTTTTGGACACTGACAAGGATTTAGGTACATACTATTGGCATCTGTAGAAAGCAGGGGCAGGTGTGATGGAGTGATGCCGTCTCTCGTAGTACATTTATGGTCCTAAATGTCATCCCCAAATACCAAGCGTCTGTTTTTGTCATGGGTTCAAACTTGAATTCTCAGAGAAGGAAGATATCCTATACATTGAAGTTGATTCGGCACCGAAGAAGCGGATCAATTTTTTCTGACATTTTCCTTAGCCCCAAAAGTCTAGGTGAGCGAAAAGCCAAAAGTTCCTATACTGTCTTCTAATGCGTCTCAATATTTCCACTTTGGCGTATGGTATGACCTACTTCTTCAAAAGCACCGTGGCTTTTCTGTTTCTATTCATAATGCTGCCGATTTGCAGAGCATATTCACAATCATCAACGGATACGCTCTATTCTGTCGTAGCGCTTGAAGGAGATGTTTTCCATTGGTATACCATGGATAGCATGTACATGGCGTATCCAGGGTCTCTCGGTTGTGGAGATGGCATTGACGGATTTTATTTTACAGGAAGACCGATAGAGGAGCGAGGATATGTCAGCTTTGATCTATCGCAAATACAGACCGATACAAGCGAAAAAAAACTATCAAGTGCAACTTTCTCAATTTATCAACTCCAATCATTTGGGGATGACAAGTTGGGTGTCTTCCCGATATTTAACAATCAGCCAGGCCGTTTCCCCTGTGTGCTTGATCATGTTGACTATGGGGATTCGCTTGATTGGTGGGACTGGTTTGTGGGTGAGAATGGAAGCCCAGGATCTATTCATCGAAATATCGGCATTCTTTCTCAGACACCGGAAGTTGGTTTTAGACGATTGAACATCACTGAGCATGTTCAGGAAGATCTCAATTCTCATAAGAAATTGAGTCAGTACCTGATCAGATTTAGAGTCGATCACGATAATGATTCTTTGACTGACAATTTAGTTTTCAGACCTACGGGATATTATCCATCTTTGAAGCCAACCTGGCCTCAAATCATTTTAGAGTGGCAGGCTGTTCAAGCCTGCGTGACAACATCCGTCGCCGTAGTTCCAAGACCATCACTCACTGCCTGGCCGAATCCATTCAACGCATCAACGGAAATTAGTTTTTCAGTTCCGCAAAGGGGACAAATCCGAGTTGCTATTTATGATATTCTGGGCAGACAGGTTGAACGTCTCTGGGATGGAGAATGTGAAGCGGGAGAACATCGTGTCAGGTGGAGTGCGGGAGGGTTCTCGAGTGGACTCTATTTAGCAATGCTGGCTGTTGATGGGAAAACCCTAATTCACAAAGTGGTAATTGCCAAATAACTGAAGGAGGTAAAAATGAAATATTATTGCTCCGTAATCTGCTTCCTACTCATCGTAATAAATGGCTCAGCGTGGAGTCAAGAAGGCATTACCTACAAAGGTGGTGAAATTATAATCAAGGTAAAGAATCCCGTTTCGTTCTCGCAGTCTGCCGCTGGACTGAGCAGTGATAAAATAAGCCTGAACGAAAAGTTGACGCAATTCAATATTCAAAAGGCTGTGCCCGTGTTTCCAGGAAAACAAGGTGAATTGGGAAAGTATTATGTTCTCCAATTTCCACAGACATATTCGGTTGAGCAGGTAAAAAGTGGATTGAAAGGAGTCCAAGATATTGTCTTATTATCTGAGAATGCAATCGGCAGATTCGATTCTTCTCCAAACGATTCATGCTATAGTCAACAATGGGCTTTAGCAAAAATCGCAATTGAAAATGCATGGAAAATTGAGTCGGGAAGCTCGTCAATCATCGTGGCGGCAATTGAGACAGGCATCGATCTCGGTGGGACTCCAGGAACGCCAGGATATCCCAGTGTCCATCCAGATCTCTCACCCAATTTATGGAATCAGAATGGCAAATATGGATGGAACGCCGTTGATACTTCAAACTATCCTTATGCAGAAGTAGGTCATGGAACACATGTTTCTGGAATCTTTGGGGCAAAGACAAATAATACAATTGGAATAGCTGGTGTCGCTGGCGGTGGGTATAATAGCGAAGGTGGTATAAAGCTAATGATGGTAAAAGCGAGCAATAATATGGAGATCACTCAAACGAACGCATCAAATGCTATCGTATGGGCTGCTGATCATGGCGCCAAAGTAATAAATATGAGCTTTACATTTTCTGTCCGCTTTGATAATGATGGAGAGGTGGTCACTCAATCGCCCTCGATGGAAACTCTAGAATCAGCCATCAACTATGCATACGGTCAAGGCGCTATCCCCGTTGCGGCCCTAGGTAACGAGTCTACATATCTTTTAAATCCAGGTGGAACTCGCTGGTATTCACGCTATCCAGCTGGAATCACGTCGGAAGTAATGTCAGTCACGGCTCTGAACAGCGATGATAGCAAAAGGTCAGATGCGAATTATGCCAATTGGTGTACAGTCAGTGCTCCTGGAACTGGCATTTTGTCAACTTGGCCAAGGAATCTGGTTGCATCCGGATATGCTCAAGATGCTGGTACGTCAATGGCAACGCCGTTTGTGTCGGGATTAGCCGCGCTAATTCTTTCGTATGATCCCAACAAGACATTCTCTCAAGTCAAGAACATTATCACATCGACTATTGACGACATCTCGGCAGCAAATTCTGGCCAAGATTGGTCAGGGAAGCTCGGAGCGGGAAGGATCAATGCTGCCAAGGCGCTCCAATCAATAGCCCCACCGTCAGCACCAACAGGACTGTCGTATTCAATAGTAAGCAGTCATCCCGTACTCACTTGGTCTCTAAATTCCGAATATGATATCAGTTCATACAATATTTACAGAGATCTTGGAAACGGGTATTCAAGTATAGGCTCGACGAATAGTTCAACAAATACTTTTGTCGATTATGATGTCTACGTGGTCCAACCATCAAGGTTTTCTCCAGTTGCTTTGTACTGCGTGAAAGCAGTAGACGCGACGTCGCAAGAGTCTTCAGCTTCCAATACTATTTCGGTGCGATATGATGGATTGGGCAAATCAAGCGAGGATCATCCTGCTGCCAAGGATGTGCAAGTCGATCAAATTCCCAAAAAGTTTGATCTCAAGGAGAATTATCCTAATCCATTCAATCCAACGACCACTCTTGCATTTGATTTGCCTGAGCCTTCGCAGGTTGTGCTTACTGTCTACGACTACATCGGCAGAGAAACTGCAACGGTCGTGAATGGTTATCGCTCTGCAGGTCACTTCGAAGTGACATTCGATGCCTCAAAGCTTGGCAGCGGCGTTTACTTCTACAAATTGCAGGCGGGACGCTATACGGCAATCAAGAAGATGCTCCTCGTTAAGTGAGATAGGAGTAATGTGGATTTGAAATGGACGTTGTGCAACAAAGGGTCAATAACACAATGAAAACCAGAATACTATTTCTCTTGAGCTTGCTATTTTTCTTTAAGGGGGTAAGTGCGCAGTCATTGGATGGCAACGGCTGGCGTTGGCAATATCCCAAGCCACAGGGCAACGCTCTCAACGACATTTACATTTTTGATCAAGAAACGGCAATTGCTGTTGGTGATTTCGGAACAGTCATAAAAACAACAGACGGTGGAACGAGCTGGGATGTTCAACATCACGCTGGCGGATCTGCCTGCAATTTAAGCAGTGTCCATTTCATCGATTCAAAGAATGGTTGGGCAGCAGGGCGCAATCGAGATCTGAAGACAAAGATTCTTGTGAAAACCAGTGATGGAGGGAAAAGCTGGTCAAAAATTGATATTAGTTCGACGCTGGCTTTCAATGCAGTACATTTTGTCAATGCGGACACAGGTTTTGTAGTGGGGGAGGACGGACTTCTGGCAAGAACAACGGATGGCGGCATTAGTTGGGATGTCAGAAAGATCGACGACTATATAGGACGCTATTTGGATGTGTTTGATTTATTTTCTATAACCTTCACCGATGAGCGAACTGGCTGGATCGTGGGATATGGATACGATGGCAATCAGATCTACAAAACTACTGATTGTGGTGCGACGTGGCAATGGAGTGACATCATTCGGCCGATAGTTTTTTCGGAATTCCGTGATATATATTTTACTGACAAAAACCATGGTTTTATTACGGGAGCGTACTTCTTTCTAAAGACTACAGACGGAGGTGCGAGCTGGAATTATCTGAACCTGATGAAAATCTTCCAAGAAGCCGAATATCAGCAATTGTACTCAATTTACTTTGCCGATTCGTTGACTGGATGGATTGTCGGAGGGGCCTATTTTAGCTCTCGTTTGAAAACAACTGATGGCGGGCAAAATTGGACAAAACAAATTGACAGTGGGACTACTGGCATGCTTTACAAAATTAGATTATCAAACTCGGCTTTCAACAGGGCTGGCTGGATTGTCGGACAGTTTGGTAGGATTTACAGAACAACCGATGGAGGTAGCAATTGGACTACGCAAAACGAAAAGCAGTACAATTTCAGGTCAGTTCATTTCGTCAATGAAAGCAAGGGCTGGGTGGCTGGGGATAGCGGCATGATTCTGAACACCATAGATGGAGGAGGGCATTGGCAAAAACAGAATATAGCCGATAGCTTAATTTTGAATTCAATATTTGCCGCTGATACTCAACATGTTTTTGCCGTGGGTACAATCCTCGGTGGAATACCCGCAAAAGCTCAAAAGGCAATTCTGCTACGAACAATCGATGGTGGGCTTAATTGGACAAGCAAAACATTTGACTCTTTGCTTCTCTTCAAATCTGTAGCCTTTGTGAATGATTCCATTGGCTGGATTGCAGGAACTGCGGGAACCTTGCTGAAAACAACAAACAAAGGAGATAAGTGGATTAGGATACTGTCAGACACAAATTCGACCAACACCACATTGGGGAAAATCCGATTCATAGATCAATATACAGGTTGGGTAGGAAGCACCTTAAAAACGACCGACGCTGGTCAGAGTTGGAAAACAACGACGATTCCTTCATTATCACTTCCCTCGACCTTCTTTGTGAATATAAATGTGGGCTGGATAGTTGGAGAACTCTATGGTGGGCCCAATATTTTCAAGACGACAGATGGTGGGACAACTTGGAGTCCAAGCGGGAACACTTTTTCGGGATATGGTTTCTCCATCTTTTTCGCCGATGAGAATAATGGCTGGACAACTGGGACTAATTTGCGCGACGAACATACAATGATCAAAACAACAGACGGCGGTGCATCCTGGTTTGGCCAAGACATTCCCTCTAGTGCATTGTCGGATCTCTATTTTGTAAATAAGAACACCGGATGGGCGGTGGGTGATGGCATTTTCAAAACAACGAACGGTGGTGGAATAGTCTCTGTCGGCGCATCTACCACCCTAAGAAGCAATGCGCCGGAACGACTGCAGCTATATCAGAATTATCCCAATCCATTTAATCCTAGTACTGTTATTAAATATCAATTGTCAAAGTCGGGTATGGTCTCACTCAGGGTTTATGATATTCTTGGAAGGTTGGTGAGTACCATGGTCGATAATTGGGAACAGGCTGGTGAGCACAGCAGAAGTTGGGAGGCAAACCATTTTTCTAGCGGTGTGTATTTTTACGTACTGCGGACGGGTGAATTTTCGGAATCAAAGAAAATGATTCTGATTCATTGAACGAATTGAGATTGGTTTATGAATGGGGGAAATCAAAAATCTGCATCAGAGCGTAGCCCTCCCAAAGTGAAAATAAGTCTGGCCATGCAAACGTCCATCAGGACAGATCTCAATCGGGGGCGACTTATTGGTCCATACTGAATTGGAATGATAAGCGCCAAAGTAAAAAGCCACATTTTCACAATTGTTGTTAACGTGATCAGCGTCAGTTAAAGGGCTCCGGAGCAGGAGAAATCCTCATATAATTTTGGAAATGAATTCGCGTTGACTTGTTTGAGATCCATTGAACACGACAATGCCTTTCCATAGGGATCTCCAGCACACATGGTATCTATCCTGTGCCTGTGTTCACTCCAAACAATAATTCCCAAAAAGGAGGCAGAAATGATACGCTATCTATCCATACTATTCTTATTTATTATCTTTTCGATGGAAATATTTGCTCAACAAAAATGGCTGCCCTTTTCGCAACAACCTAAGGCCGCTCCCTCTATAACGTTGGCTTCATCAACCAATAATATTGTTTCCTTCAGGGTTAAAGTAAGCGGAATGTCTGTAAGGGATAAGACGGTTGGTGAAACCCTATATCAAAAGCTTTCTCTTCCACACAGTGAAGTAATGAAGATCGAAGGATCGCCGCAATTGCCGATGGTTACCAAGTTGGTTGCTATCCCCGAGTGCGATGATGTTTCCATTTCGATTACTCAATCAAACGAGCTTCGGCTCGAAAACTTCTATATTCTTCCTGCGCCGAGAATTGAAAGAAAGAATTCGCCTGGCGGGGGACAAGTATCGTCCGAAGTTTTCGAAGAGAATAAACAAAAGTACGCTACGAACGCTGACTTTCCGGGCAAGTTCGGTGAGATTATTGAAGTCGGATATGTGCGCGGACAAAAAGTTGCAAGAGTTGCCATTTATCCCATCCAGTTTAATCCCGCATCCAAATCCCTGCACATATTCACTGATTTCAATGTCAATATTTCATTTAAGAACCCTTCATCACAAATTAACAAAGAACTTGGAATTTTCGGTAATATGATGCAACACGCTGCTCTGAACTATAAGGTCGATGGAATGAATAGCGTGCAAGAAAGGGGCGGAAGCAAATCAAGTGGACGCATGCAAAAAACCACAACGGGAAGTGTAAATCGAGTCACGGACTTGAGTCTCTTGGTTGGTACAAGTGCAATGCCTGTTGACTATCTGATAATTACACACTCAAGTCTTTTTAATAGCAATTCATTGACAACCCTGGCAAATCACCGCAGTACATTTAACGGGTACGATGTAGCGATTGTCAAAGTTCAGGACATTTATGCTGATCCAAATTATTCAGTTGGCTATGTTGGGATACGTGATTTCATTACAGACGTCTATCTAAACGGCAATGCTAATCACATTGGCGATGGGCATTTAGGATTTATCTTGCTTGTCGGAGACGCATATTGCATGATGGCACAACACCAATGGTGCCTGCAGCTTATCCTTCAAGTTTCAGCGATTGGTCGCAGGGAGGAGATTATTATTACGCGTGTGTAGGAGGTGATTATGATGAATTGCTTGATCTGATGTATGGTAGATTGTCCGTTGGGAATGAAACAGAACTAAGCAATAACGTAAACAAAATTATTAGCTACGAAGCTAATAGCAACGGAAGTTGGTGTGATGACTACACGTTTGTCGCATTCTCCCCGGATCGTTTTGAGTACGCCGATCCAGCGATAAAGGAAATGACGGAGACAGTTCCCCCATCATGTTCAAAGAGCTATGAATATCGAGCATACGACAATAGTGATGCCTCTGTTGTTACTGAAGCAAGTACAGTATTTGGGCAGAGATTCCGACCCGGACAGTACGATAGCGCGCAATATCTATGCGGGGCAGATTTAGCTAGCAATTGGCTTTATGATAATTCGAATGGAGGCATAAATAACAGGATCCATACGTTTGTTTACGAAGGCCATAGTGGGCCGTACGGTTTGGGTAACGAAGGATCCGGCAGGCGCCTTTTTTTCGCTGACGATCTTTCCAGCAGATTGAGTAATGACCTATATTGCTTCATCATGCTCATTTCTTGTGAAGCAGGTTATTTTGATAATAGCGGTGGTGATGCAGACTGTGTTTCAGAAGTTGCAATGAATCTTGCAAACAAAGGCGCAATCGGAGTTCTATCTTCGACGAGAACGAGTGATGCCTATGCATTTGGGGAGGTCGACGGGAAAGTGTTGGAAGCTATACATGAGGATTGCTCCACACTGATGGGAGAAGCAATAATGGAATCAAAACTAAATATAAGTAATGTTGTCTACAGACGGCAATATAACCTCTATGGAGATCCGGCTGTGAATCTTTGGCCAACTGGTTATACCGTGAGCGAGAATAAAACTCTAGGTGGGACGGTGCAGATCTCCAGCAACATGACAGTAGCGTCAGGCACGACACTAACGATAAGTGAGGGTAGCACGCTCTCATTTGCCAATGGTACTTCGCTCACTGTCAACGGTGTCTTGGATGCAAACGGCAGCGCAGGCCAACCGATAACTTTCAAGCCTGTGTCAGGAACAACTCCTGGCAGTTGGGGCTCAATCATCCTGAATGGTACTGGTGCTTCGGGGTCCCATTTGAACTATGTCAACATGCAATATGGAACTGAGATCAATGTGGCCAGCGTGCCGAGCTTCACTATTGAGAACTGCACAATATCGAATTCCATCAACGGGATCAATTGCAGCTATCAAGCAACCGGAACAATTTCGAACAATACGATTTCCTATCCGCGAGACCATGGTATAATAATCGGCAATGGGTCGATCGTAACGTGCACTTCCAACACGATTGAGAAAAGTGATCAGTCGGGGGCGGGAGCATATTATGGCGGCGGATCACATGGAAGTTTCAGGCACAATCAAATAACTGGCTTCAATTGGGGTGTCGGATCGATATGGGGCTCAACACCGGACTTCTATAATCCGGACTTTTCATCCATCAACAATCATATATTGAATTGTCTGGCCGGGCTTGAAGTATACCAGAAGAGCTCCATACAACTTGGACAGAACTCTCAGTACTATGGCTCCAACGGCATACATGACAATTCCCTCAATGTCGAAGTAAGGGACTCTTCGCACGTTTACGCAAACTATAATCATTGGGGGTGGCCTGTTAACACCTCCAAGTTCAGCTATGATGGAAGTTCCACCATCTCCAGACTTTATCCGCAAAAATATTGTCCCTGGGGTGACGACCAGCAACAAATTTCACATGAACTTCTCTCCAAGACCGCCCAATTGGCACCGTCCGATCCGCGACAAACCGTGGAAAATGGTGATCCTACCCTGAGTGCACTGGAAATCGGCAGGCGATTGAAAGATCAGAAACAGTATGCTGAAGCTCTTAAATATTTCTCCAACATGGTTCAGAGAGAAGAAGACGCAGTGCCAGCAATATTGGAGATGTATACGATAGATGATGATGCAATGCGAGAAGACGTAATAGATGCATTAAATACACTTCCTTCGACGGCGCCATTGATTGCAAAGCATCTCTTGTCGATGCTCTATCTAAAAAATGGCGATGTAGCATCAGCAAAGAAAACGAGCAGTGAGATAATCACTTCACATCCCAATAGCGTAGACGCACGGCATGCGGAGCTTCAGCTCTTTAACATAGCCATCTATGAAGAAAATGATCTCGCATCTGCCAAAGAATTGCTCGGATCGTTGGCACCCAACAAAGAAGCAGCGGATGATATAGACATATCACTTGCACAACGGGCATTGCAAACTGCTACAGCCATTGGCGGCTTCAAACCGTTGAATGGTGCGACTGGTGGGAGGGAGAAGAAGATTGCGGGTGGAAGTGTCACATCAACAACGCCATCAGAATATGTACTATTGCAGAACTATCCCAACCCCTTCAATCCAACTACCACTCTCGCATTCGATCTGCCAGAGCCGTCGCAGGTTACATTGACGGTCTTTGACTACATCGGCAGAGAAGTCGCAACGGTCGTGAATGGGTATCGCTCTGCAGGTCACTTCGAAGTGTCATTCGACGCTTCAAAATTGGGCAGTAGTGTTTACTTCTACAAATTGCAGGCGGGACGCTATACGGCAATCAAGAAGATGCTCCTCGTTAAGTGAGGTAGGAACAATGCGCAATTGACTTTGCGCTATTTACTCACTTTCACGTTGATATGTCATGCAGCCATCACGCTTTTCTTCGCGTGATGGTTGTTGTGTTTTTGTCCTAATTGTAGGAGCACCCTGTTAGTTGATTCTCTTCAACGCGTCAATGACAAGTATCATCGAGGAAACAGTAGTCCCACTTTCCTTGAATTTCCCTTCTTCAAGCTCATATTGATCTGCTTGACTTCTTTAAGCCAGTCACGAAATGCCTTCTGTTTCTTCTGTAATCCAGTCACCTAACTTGTGCTTCTACCGTTGCAATTCGTCCACCGTCATTCAAGCAGCCGTGCATCTTTTTTATGTGATCTACGTCCTGATTCTTCGACAAAGGCGAGGATATGAAGAGGGAGCATGCATAGCGTCGCAATTCGATTTTTCTTGCTTCGCTTCGCTTCCTTTTGTATATTGGCAAATCATAGGGCTCTTAGCTCAGTTGGTTTAGAGCGCTTCCTTGACACGGAAGAGGTCAGAGGTTCGAATCCTCTAGGGCCCACAACTCTTCGATTATGATATCTCTTCTTATTCTCGTCTGCATTCTCTGTTTTCTCATCGTCTTCCTTGGGCTCCGAAAGTCCGCATCCGTTTCGGTTGTGGCAGCGCCATTGTTTATCTCTTGCAGCAGGCCTTCGGAACGAAAAGAAATCGGATGCTGGTTATTCACCATCAGTCTCTGGAACAAGGAAGGGACGCAACTGCACATTGACCGGATGGAGGTTCTTTCCCCGACGGGCGAGAGCGTACCCGTACTCCCCCCGCCGCAGGAACATCCGAGGGCAGCGGTCTTTCATCACGCTCTGCAATTTCCGTTTGAACTTCCTGCATCGAGTTCGATCATCGTCATTGCTTCGGTCGCCTCAACGCCGGGAATTCCGATGGATATGCCCGAACGCTGCCGGTTGCGTGTCTATGCCGGTGATAATGTCCACGACTATCCGCTTTTTCGAATGCAATTTCCTGAAAGGACTTCTTGATGCGAAAGCTCTATTCTCTCTGCAGCATCCTGCTCATCCTCCTCGGCGCTGTTCTGCCGATGGCAGCCCAGCAGAAAACTCTGACACTCGACGATATTTTTGCATCGGGAAAATTTCGCGGCAAATCGGTGCGCGGAATCCATTGGATGAACGATGGAAAGCGTTTCTCCTATTTGGACCAGGATACAGTGGCGAAGGCGACAGGCATTTTCATCTGTGATGCGGAAACCGGAACGCGAAGCGTTGCCATTGCACCCGCCGATTTGAAGCAGAATCCGGATGATCCCATGTTCCGCTTTACGTCCTACCAATGGTCGCCGAATGAATCGTCCGTTCTCTTCATTTCCGCTCCGCCGGAGAAGCAGTATCTCTCGCGACTGACACCCGCCGGCAATTTGTTTCTTTTCACCCTGAAGAATAAAAAATTCCAACGCTGCACAAATGTTGCAGAACCCCAGTACAATGTAAAATTTTCTCCGGACGGCGGAAGCATCGGACTCGTGCGCGAAAACAACATCTATGCGCTGGACCTGATTACCGGAGCGGAGAAGCAATTAACTACAGACGGTGCCGATCATATTATCAACGGACGGTTCGACTGGGTGTATGAGGAGGAATTCGGTCTCTCCGATGGCTGGTGCTGGTCTCCCGATGGCGGGCGGATTGCGTTCTGGCGATTGGATGAAAACCGCGTTCCCGAGTATACGATGACGGAATGGGATTCTCTCTATCCGAAGTTGATTCCGATGCGCTATCCCAAGCCGGGACAGAAAAATTCCATCGTGAAAATCGGCGTGGTCTCTCTCAGCTCGGGAACGGTGACCTGGATGAATATCGGAGAGAATGATGACATTTACATTCCGCGCATGCAATGGACGCTCGATCCAAATACGATTGCGATTCGCCGGTTAAACCGTGCGCAGAATACAGTTGAGCTCCTGTATGCAGATGTGCAAACCGGCACATCAAAAGTCATTCTGACTGAAAAAGAAGAGAAGTGGCTCAATATCGAAAAACAGCAACTAACATTCCTTCCAAAGAATCGGTTTCTCTGGTCGTCGGAACGTGACGGCTATCATCACCTCTATCTCTATAAGAATGACGGCACGCTCATCAATCAGGTGACGCAGGGGAATTGGCAGGTTGAAAATTATTATGGTGTCGACACGAAGAATGACATGGTGTACTTCACCTCGACGGAAGTTTCGCCGCTCGAGCGCCATGTGTATAAGATTCGTCTGGACGGAAAAAAGAAACAGCAATTGACGAAAGAGCCCGGCACACACACCGCAACGTTCGCACGGAACTTCGCAGCGTTCACGGACTCCTATTCGAACGAGACGACGCCGACACAGATTACGACCATCGACAACGACGGCAGGCGCCTTGCCATGATTGAAGAAAATGCGATGCCGGCGCTCCGTGACTATGCGCCGGCAGTACCTACTTTTCTGCAATTCAAAACGTCGGATGGTGTGACACTCGATGCCGAAATATTGAGGCCGGCAGATTTCGATTCCACGAAAAAATATCCGGTGCTGATATATGCGTATGGCGGGCCGGGGTCTCAGGTCGTGCAGCGACGATGGGGCGGAAGCAGCACCTTGTGGTATTCACTGCTTGCTCAAAAGGGATATCTTATCTTTATGCTCGACAACCGCGGCTCGGGCGGGCGCGGCAAGGCATTCGAACAGATCGGCTACAAGAAACTCGGGACGTATGAAGTGGACGATCAAATTGAGGGAGCAAAGTATCTCGCATCATTACAATACGTCGACAAGTCACGGATCGGCATCTGGGGCTGGAGCTACGGTGGATACACATCGGCAATGGCGATCATGCGCGGTGCAGACTATTTCTCCACGGCTGTCTCGGTGGCGCCTGTCACGGATTGGCGTTTCTA